>Ga0209208_10001860_pt1 | contig 30132 bp, 25 predicted proteins | sample S1TSphfallax_3_FD_187694 | JGI IMG/M metagenome (GOLD analysis project Ga0209208, IMG submission 187694) | Host-associated microbial communities from peat moss isolated from Minnesota, USA - S1T2_Fd - Sphagnum fallax MG (SPAdes) (version 2) | ecosystem: Host-associated > Plants > Peat moss >...
CGCCTCGCTTTGTATTCGGAGCGAGGGAGCGGCGTCGTCTTTTGCTCGGTTTTGTGTTGTTGTTGTTGTTGTACTGGTGAGTTTTTTTTCCTCCCCTGCTGCTCTTTTTTTTGAAACACACACACACATACACACAAGTGTGGTTTTCCTAGGGATTCTGGTAGTAAGGTGTGATTTTATACGACGTGTTTCTGGTTATTTTTTTTGTTTCTTTTCCTCTTGTTTCTTTGATGGAGTTGGTTACAGATATGTTTTCTTTCTGCTTTTTTTCCTCTTTCCCCGAGTCAGAGGGGGTGATTCTCGACCTCTTTATGGTCCATTCATAGTTCGCTTGTGCTCCGATTCCGCTTCTTCTACGTTCGGTAGGTGTCGTGTTCTTCCGTGTTGTATAGAGTCGGGAAGGTGAATGGCCGATTGCTTACGCCATGTCGATGAAGTTTTTCTCGACTGCAGCAGCGACGGAAATACCTTCGGCTTTAGCATATGCGGGGGGTTTTAGTTAGTGAATTTTCTTTAGGCGTGGAAAACCTTTGGATGATGTCTTTTGAGTGAGAGGGCTGGTTGGTGAAGTTTTCCCGCATGAATGCAGAACTGTGGTTATTCAGAGTTTGTATGTCATCTTTAGGTTGCAAATCTCTAGCAAATTGTATGTGCAAGAGGGGCTTTGCAGCTTAGCTTTGAGTGTCATGATGCCCTATTGTGTTGAAGATTATGGAGAAGGAGAATATTGATGTCCCTGAAAAGCTATGGCACATCATGGACTTTGAAAAGGTTTTGGTACAGTAGGATATGCTTTTGTGCTCAGGCACTCACAATTTGGTCTTTTTTTCTCTTGTTGAATTGATCAAGTTGGCAATTTCAGCTCTACCTGCATGGTGAAAGGTGATTGTAGCCATGTATTTTAGATAACCTTTAGTGCATTTATATGGTGTTCTGAATCAGTTTTTGTTGTTGTAGCCTCTGTGACAGAACTCCTCCTTCTCATTTAGGTGCCAATAGGGTTTGGATGTCAACACATTTCTTGCCCTGTGATGAGATACTTCAGCAAACACTCTGTCAATGCTCCATTATAGTCTGCTTTTGAACCAAGTCTTAGGATTTGGCAAGCAGTCTACAGATACAGATATTACCAGTTAGAGCATTTGCAGGAGCAGATATACAGTTATGGGTAGTTCACACCTTTGTCCTCTTTTGAGCTTGATGTTAAGAGGAAGTGCATTGTAGGTTCCTGATCAACCTGTTCTGGCTCATTCGGGCTTTGTTAATCATGAGTATGGAGATTTCTTGGTCCTCATGAGAGTTTATTTCCTGATCAGCTCCAGTAGGTTGTGCTTATTGTTGGTAGGTCACATGTGAAATGGTTTAAATACTGAGTTTGATTGTTGTGGTTTGTAAGCAAAAACCATTAAACTTGTGACTGAATTGTAGGATTTCTGCACTGTATGTTTCCAGTGAATTGGACACACTGACAGAAAAATGCGTCCAAAATCATATTCTGCAAACAAGGCTTTGGGTGGAGGAAAGGAGCTTTCCTGGATGGACCAGATGTGTCTGAAGATAGAGACATATTGTGAGCTAGGGGAGCCTGGCCGTGGACCCACTCTACTTATGCAGGTATGTTGATTAAGGGCCTATTGTTAAATGTTGCATGCTGTTCAATCAATGTCTTGGTGTTGGTGCTGACATGCTGCACTTGTGCTGGTGACCTTGCACCTTGTGCTGCACAGTATCTTTTTATCTGTAGGAAGGGAGATGGAACTCTGGGGTTAGCTGTGGAGGTTTTAGGTCGTCTCCATTTTTGGGCTTGAGATGGACCTCTGTACACTGGTATAGTAACCAAAGACCTTTTGATGCTCAGGACGACTTTGTATGTGTTGCCTCCTGGTCCCATGTGCAGGAAATGGAGATGCAATTTAACTCATTAGGTTCTGGCTTGCGCAAGCTTGCAAATGAAGCTAATGATTTTGTGCAAGAGCTGCTGATGCCACCAACCTTCTTGAATGACAATGGTGAAGCCACTGAGAAAGGAGTAGACTTGAAGAAGCAGTGCAATGTGGGAATTGTGCATGGTCAGAAGAAGAATGTTGAGCAGCCAACTGCAGCACCCCTCAATTTTGTTGATGGAGCCTGTATTGAAATTTCTGCTCATGGTAAGATGGTGTTCAGGTTCAGCTTGGATTTATGTGGTTTTCTTTGTTGACTGGTTAAATTGTGAATTAATGTGGTGGTTATGTTCATGGTCCTGGATTCAGGCTCATTTAATGTGGGGATTGTCATTGGACAACCCAGCTGAACAAGTTTAGGTTGCCATCTTAATTATCACATGGCTTTTGGGAATAAATCCACTTCTGCTAGGACCAGGTGTGTAGACTTTGTTGTCCTCCTCAGCTGGTCATTGCTAACACTTTTCTAATGGGACTCTTTCTAGTGTAAGAGGTCTGCTACAGTGGGTGGCGCTCTGAAGCCGCTGTTCTCTTTACCATGGTGGACTGTTCAAGGAACCTCACTAGTATAGTGCACATGTGATCCAATGACTAATGTGTTGTGTATCTGCAGCTGAGGCGAAGGAAGACAGCTGTCATTCAGGGATGTTGAACTTGGCAAGTATGGAGGAGCAGTCATCCCTGCATTCAGAAGGCTCTTTTGAGGTGACATGGGATTGGCCACAGGAACCATTTGAGCTTTCTCAAGAAGCTGAGACTGAACAACAACTTCTGCAGGATGTGGGAGAAGCCAGCTGCTCTTCAGTACAGCTTCCTGAGGCTGCACTGGAGGCTTCTAGAAGTGTCAAGGTTTGCATATTTCCATCTTCTTCTGCACTGATTGCTTGGTTTGCAATTTTTTAAGGAAGAGTAGCTGCCATATCCTCGGACTTGGTAGTGCAACATACAGACTGAGGAAGAGATATGTTTTAGTTAAATGCAAGTGCATTTATCACTGCTAGGACTTTGATTTTTTTCACAGCGTGAAGCAGGTATCCTCATGAAGGCATGCATTTTGGTTATAAGTGTCATGGAGATGGTGATAGGACTGTAATGACACCTGACAATCTATGAATCCTGATTTTGAGAAGGAAAACATAGCCATAACTCTTGTCTTTGAAATTGCTTGCAGGATGAGTCCTCTACAGATGCTAAAGATATCCAAGATCCAAATGAGATGGTGGAAGGTGAGGATCAATTAGCAATCAGGTTAAGCAAGAAAGAAGAGCCTAAGAAACTCAGTCAGCCAAGCATGTCATCGTCCTCTTTGGATGGTTGGGAGTCCAGCGATGTCCTCATTTGTGAGGAAATTATTGAGCCAGATAGCTGGCATGATTGGGAGCTCTTGTAAATACTTTCTCCACCTTCTTGCAAGAAGTGCGTGGCATAGAAGCCTGGGCAGCCATCACTTGCAATAAGTGTTCATAAAGTAATGGCCGCAACTAGTATATAATGTGCAGACATGCCACTCTCATCTATCCTCACAATTGTAGATCCTCATAATTAGATTCTGTAGATTGATAGTACCTCTGTAAGGAAAAATTCACCCTATTTCTATAGCCTTGACCTGCCAGTCCTTTGTGGAGTTTCTCCATGAGTTGATTGATCTATAATGAGTCTGGTGATGAATTTCACAAGTTTCATCTCAATCCAAAGGATCTGTTCAAATAATCTGTCTATAAAACTGGTCATTGGCTTCTCCAGGGCTCTCACTTCTTTCCCACCATGTATGATTGTCATGACTGAACTTTCTATGGGATTCTTAAAATATGTGCCTTAGTTTAGGTTATTTTTGTTTATCATGCTTTTGCTGAAGTTGCTGAAGTTACTGAAGTTAACTGTGGCTGAAAGGAAAATTTCCCTTGTGCCTGTATGGATGTGCTGCGCATAAGCTCCTTCAACATGGATTCAAAGGTTGGCTGACAGGCTCCAACTGTATAAAACCAGGTTGTTACAACCTTGACACACTTAGAGGATGAATCCAAGAGTACTTTGTACTACAGGATAATTACATAGTCAATCAGGATTTGCAAGTGTAGAGACACCATGCACAGCAATTCCTTCTGACATCTACATAGATGCTTTGATGGCAACAACTAAGGTGGGTTGCTTGCTAAGCAAGTTGTGGACCCTCTACAGTCAAACATGTTTCTTGATTTGCATGTGTAGACTTATCATGTCACCAATGCAGTAGCATTTGTATTTGAAGAGGACGAGTGCACACTTGATTGACCTGCTGCCTGGTGATTGAAATCCTTTGAAGATAAGCTGAATGTTATTTGCACACTTTGCTGGAAGCGTATCTTGGCCATCATTTGAGTGTAACATGTATGTTGCTCTTCTCACGGTTTGCAGTCATTTCCATTGCATGCCATCTATGGTTATGACAGAAACTGAATGTTGTACACAGGAGGAATTGATGCTGCAGAACCATCCCCGTGAGACTGCATTTCGAGTGTGCACTTATTGTCCAGGGCAATGAGGTTCATTGCAAGCTCCCAAGCAGAAGGAGAGATGCTGCAGACCGAAAAATCATTAACTGTATGTAAACATAAGTTGCACACAAGATGAGTAAGAAAGCACACAAGATGGATAGTCAAACTAATGTTCTACCTTTCTGAGCTTTGTTTTTGGAGAGTGAGTTGCTTGGTTTGCCGTGGACCTCAGTGAGCGTTATGTGTGGAAAGCACATTGCTTGGTACATTGCTTTGGTAAATCTCTTGTTTTTCTCACACAATAGGCCATGGCTCATGACACGTGTGGTAAACTTTGTGTATAAAGGAATTGTCATCAATATCATTTGATAGCCTTTGGGGGTGTCTTATTGTTCTAACATTGACCAACAAGCACTGCATTTGAGTTCATGGATCTACCCTTTTAATTTAAATGCAATATGTTCAACATGTTGACATTAGATGAAAACCACAATCTCATTGTGCTTTCAAGTCTTGTGCCATTGTCAAATTCCATGCTTCCTCTTCTCACCATTCCATTCTTGCAACCTTTTTCAAAACATCATTCATCTATGAAACACATTGAGTTCATCATTTCAAACTAATGTTTGTGATTATGTTTATGTTAGAGGAAAAAACGTAAAAGGAAATGATTGAATGATGAGGGAGCTTGGGTTTAGTATATCAATTATCATGTGGAGGTGATAAGTTACCAATACCTTTTGAGCCATGTGCTACGAGTGTTTGCATGAGATGAGAAGTAACATTTCATCATGCTAATGATTGCTATATCATTGACGAGTAGAAAAATTTCCAAGTGTGCATTAACTTCTTTGTCAACAAGCTTTGCATCTATATGTGAACTTGCATGTAAATTTGAAACCATTTTTGTTACAAATGCAATGCTTGATGAAGATTTTGTTGCAAAGCTTCTTTGTTAGTATTCATTATAGAGTTTTTTTTGGAAATTTTCATTAATAATTCATCATTGTAGTTTTGAAATATTAACATATCATTGCTAATAGAGTTTGATAATATGGAAAATCTAGCTATGAATTTGGACTTTTTTTTTTTTTGGCTTATTCCATATTAACCTACTTATTTCTTCTAGAGCATATTTTAACATCCCACATCAACATTACACATTAACTATTTGTCAATGAACTTAAAAATGTGTGAACAAAAATGTGTTATAATTGTTTTATCAAGAAGGATATTGTCCAAATGTGAACTAATTTTGAATGAAAATAAAAACATAAGGGAGTTGCAATACTTTACAAGTTGGCATTAAAAAATATGTTAGTATTCTTGTTTGGTATTTGGTTGTGAAAGGTTAGAAGATATGAATCAAGGTTTTAAGAACTTGAGAACATCATGTTCTTGCATTCATACATAATTAAAAAATGATTAAAAAAAGCAAGGAATGGAAGATTGATGAGCTTGAAGTGTGGAGGTGGTTGTTGATGTTATGACCTAATTAAAGCTTACAAAAAAACTCATAAACAAGAGAAGGAAACAAAACAAAAGGAAGCTTGAGAATAAAGAGAGTTGGATTTTCACCCAAGTAAAGGAGAAAACATGTGGGAAGCAAAGGAAGGCACTCACAAAACTCCCAACATGAATTTTCATTTTGAGAATTGCATTCCTTTAGAAGTTTCAAATGTTCAAAGTTTGAGGATTCAAACCTTGTCTGAATGATATGAATTGAAGATTGCTTTAAAAAGATGTCAATGGGAACTATAGATGATGAACTTGCATTCCCAAAACAAAACATTCTTTGAAATTTATTAGGGTTTAAAAAATTGAGACAAAAAATGTTGAAACAATTCTTGACCACTTATATAACATAATTGGAAAAGTTAATGATTTCCAATTGAAGATATTAGAAAGGTGTTGAAAAAAATTCAACTATTGGTCTAAGAAAATGTTCTTGTTTTAATAATTATATTTCCTAATAATTATGGAATATATTATAAGAAAAGTGGAGGCTTTTTTAAAAAGTATGAGTTGTCATGAATTCATGTGAATCTTTGTGAATATGTGAAGTTGGTTTTAGCCCCAATTGCAATTAATTATTTTTTGTTTTGTAAATTTCAAATAAACAAAAATCTTTTATGATAAGCATCAATTTATCTTAGTCATCTTGATTTTGAAGCTCTTCCCCTTTCATCTTATCATGGAAAACTCATGAACATGCCATAAGTTTTGATAATTCACATAATTAAAAATTTCCATCAATACCACTTATAAATTTTCGGGGTGTGTCACTTGATACTTTATAACTAAAATGCAATAAACATTAGCATGGGTGATGTGGAGAGGGAAAATGGTGCAAAATAGTCATACTAAGGGTATAAAAGATTGTATACTTTTTAAATTTCATTAACCACATTCTTCAAGAATTGAGGGAATGAGGTCTTCACAAGGGGCATGTAAAAATCAAAAGCTTCACATTGAGCTCATCTTTTTTATGGTCATGAAATATCGTAGGTGCAAATTTGAAGTATTGTGATGGCAAGGTGAAAGGGTGAAAATATACATGTACATATTCCATTACCATTTTCCAAAGAGGGTGGGAATTGTTGAAATTCATGTCATTAGTGATTCCCACATACATTGTCGCAATGTGTTAGTTTTATACTTAACAATTCTTGACCAATATTGAACTATTATAAAAAATATGAATAAACCCTTGGTGATTATCAAGGCTATTTTCAAGGCTAATAACCAAAATTTTCAAACAACCAAAGAACCATATCTATTATGTAATTGTGATTTTCAAAAAAATTGAAAAAAATCAAAAATTGATTGTATAATCATTTTTTAATAAAAAAATTCACAAATTTTTAAAAAGGTTTTTGAAATAATCAACATTGACAATTTTATGATTTTGATTTTTTCACAAAAAAGTAAAACCAACAAGTTTTTTATTGTGAAATGTTAAAGAAACAAAAGTCAAAGGTTTCTTTTACATTCAAATAACTACACAAAATATTCTTGGCCCATTTTAAAATCGTGTAATAATAAATTGAAGGCTTGTCATGTTGAACACTAATTATTTTTTATACATATTGACTTTGGTTTAATATGTATCCAATGTTAAGGTGTTAAGGTGACAGTAGGCACACTTTAGCAAAATATTGATTCCTCTTCTTTTCTAGAACCATAATATGTTCCAAGATAATAGATGAAATTGATAAGATTTCCAAATGATTTAAAAATTTAATCAAAGTCTTTCAAAATATGATCATTGATGTTATTTGAGAAGTGGTAGTTGGCTAGTGATCAATGTAAATGGTTTCATAATGGCTTGATTAGACAATTAAAATTTATGCATGACTTGATCACATAGATGACATTGATAAATTGGATGAAATTGATGACAATGATTAAACTTACAACATAGATGTTGATCACATAGATGAATTTGAAATGATGATTTTGATTCAATTTATTTAGATGTGCAAGTTTTCACATGTATGAAAATAATGACATTGAATGATGTGATTATACGAACAAAATTCATGATTCATACGACATTGATTACATGAATGAAATGAGATCATGGGGGGGGGTCTATGTTTTCGACATCTTCCAACTTCAAGGCTAATTCAAATCAACAAAAATCTCCAAACAACCAATCAAATAAAATTAACAAGAGAAAACCTTTGAACACCCCGTTGCATATTCCACGATTATCCTCCTAATTTTGTTTGAAGCATGGTAAGATATATGAACATTACCTTTCAAGATGAAATCATTCAGATGGGAGGATGAGCTTTCAAGATCGCCATTGATTGAAAAAAAAATTGTTATGTTGAAATGCAACTTCAACATAATCTTTGCATGTGAAGATGACATGTGTTGTCACCCTTTCATCATTGAAGCAGGAAGATAGATGTAGGTCTAAAGCCCACTATTGAATGAAGTTGATGACATCAATGAGATTGATTGCACCATATTGTTGAACTCCATACCACAAATGAATTCATGACTGTACAATGATATCTTTCCAATGGATGAAATTAAAACACATGGATGAATTTGACACCATGGTCAATAATAATGATCTAGAATGGACATTGATATGAATGGCCCCATTGAAATATAGCACATGGATGGAATTATGTATATGAATTAAATTTGATAATTTTGATGAAATTTGATTACATGGTTGAAAATTTGAAATTAAGTTGAATGTTGAAATTGATCACATTAATTCACCATGGCCCTATGTTTTCATTTACCTATGTTAAAGCCATGTTGAATTTTTCCCATATCATCAATTGTATTTGGGTTGTTGAATTCATTCATTCAAGTGTTATTGCATTTCATCCTTATTGTACCTTCTCTTGCATGTTGACAATTTCATCCATGTGATCAATTTGATCATGTGATTCTCATTTTCATCTATGCCAAGTCTTTTCCATACAATCAATTGCAAATGTGTGGTAGATTTCATCCGTGAAAATAGTAAATCAAATCGTGAACAATACAATTCATTTACATTTATAATTTCATCCCTAATTATAAATACTTAAAAAAAAAGATTAAGTTCACTAATATATGGTCGCATTTCATCCATTTGTATTGCCCAACTCCACGTGTCACCTAATTATAATTTCAACCAAAAAAAAACAATTTATCCATGTGAAAATGATTTATTCATTTTTAAAAATTTATTTTTTTGGTATGCTGCCATCTCAGTTGGCCAGAAATACTTAAGCACAATGGAAATGGTCCCCCCAGTGTGAAACTAGCTTTTTGAGAGCCAAATTCTGGTAGCACACTAAGGGAAGACTGTTGTAGACTTCTACCCCACATTCCCATTCCCAAAATTTCCCTTGATTTGAGAGGTCAAGTTGCCATCTCAGCTTGGCCAGAAACAGTTGACCATAATGGAAATGGTCCGCTGGTTTACGTAGTGTGAAACCAGCTTTTTGAGACCCACGTTCGTCTAGTACGCGTGCACACTGTATCGCACGCTGAGGGAAGAAGAAGACTGTGGGAGAGTTCCGGGAAAGCGAGGAGGAGGAGAATGTCGCCTCGATGGATCTTCGTGTTTTTGCGAAAATTACCACCTCACTCTTGCCGATGATGACGCTGCAATTCGCCAAAAAAATTTCTCATGATTTCATAATCAAGTTGACACCTTGAAATTGTGTTCTGGGATGCTTAGATCGTCGGAATCACCATCGTTTTGTGCTGTGAATTCGCACGGACCCATTTGCAGCAGCTGCCTGCAATGCTCCAGAGCATCACGCATTTCTTCTCTTCCAAGCTTTTCCCGAGGCACCCAACGTGGAGTCAATGAGCGAGAGAGAGAGAGAGAGAGAGAGGAATTTTCAGAATTTTTTTTTTCATTTGGATGAACTGTGTGTAGTAGTCACAAAGGGGAACTGATGAGACCACCCAAACATAGAGTGTTCTTGAGTCACAGTGGGTTGCAAAAGGATTTTGTAGAGCAGCTTTGTGTGGATCTGGAAAGAGTGCACCATTTCCCCTTTTTCGACAAGCGGACTGACAGCTTACCAAGAGGAGAGATATTCCCACCTCTCATCTTCCAAGCTGCACAGCAATGTTGTGTGGCTGTTCTGGTGTTGTCTCCTGAGTACTTCACGCGGTCGAAATGGCCTATGCTGGAGCTGTCTGCATTTGTGGATGCCCAAAGCTCTGGTAACCCTAATCTCAAGCTTTTGCCCCTCTTCTTCAAGCTTTCCTGCAGCAAATTCAATGATGCGGCATCGCGCAGTCAGTGGCTGCAAGTATGGGAGGCATGGGCAGCCACTGATCATAGAATTGACATACCCAAATGGCAGAAGGCCATTAGGGTTGTGGGTTCTGCTAATGGTATGGAGCTTTCTCAATTCCAGGGAGAGGTTTCATATCGTTTGGCTGTTGTTGACAGCATTTGCAAATTGTTGCCTCCAAACATCAGATTTGATGATTCACACATTCAAGGACAGGAAAGACTTTGCCAGGTAAAACAATTTCTCACTTCTGAACAGAATCTCATGCAGAGAATCTCTCTCTCATCTAAAAGACTACAAATCTGACTCACCTCAAGACTGAGGATGAAGGGTTTAGGGTTCACTTGATGTTGTTGAAGTGGTGTCTTTTTTATGTGTTGTGTGCATCAACAGGCAATTGTACCATTTTTTGAGGAAGAGGTTGTTGAAAGTGCTGTGCAATGGCCAGCTCGAGTGGTGGGCATGCATGGGATTGGTGGCAAAGGAAAAACAACGATCTGCAAGGTGATGTGCAACTATTTTCACTCAAGCTTCCATGGGAAGGTTTGCCATGTGGAGCTTGGGAAGATGAGCCTGATAGAACTGCAGAAGAAGGTGCTGAGAGAGTTGACGGAGGCAGGTGATGTGCTCTTGCAAAGAGTCGAAGATGCTGGCCAGGTGATTGCTCTGGCATTCTGACTCTCAGCATCCGTTTTTATTCCTACGAATTTGTGATGTCTTGGCCTTGAGTATACAACATCCATTTATGATTGATGATAAGCATCTGGTGTGTCAATGAGGAAGCTCCATTAACATGGGAAGTGGAGTTGCGAAGCAGGGTCAAGAGCTGCTGAAGGACCGATTACACCAGCACAAAGTGTTTTTGGCTCTTGACAATGTGGAAGACTGTCAAGAATCTATTGAACAGGCACAGTTGTTTCTGAAGGCAGGATTCAGTCCAGACAGCAAGGTGCTGGTGACAGCCCGGGGATTAAGTGTTCTGGAACGTCTGCTTGGTAGGAATGGCCGTTTCATGCATGTTCCAGACTTGGAAAGACAAGAGGCCATTGGCATCTTCCTTGATCATGCAACACCAAATCTGCCATTCTCATCATTCTCAGTTGAAAGTCAGGGCATCATCAATGACTGTGTTAAGCGATGTTTCAACTATCACCCATTAGCTCTGAAAGCTTTGGGTGCCCAGTTGAGCATCACAAGCAGTCAGGGTTTTTTGGAGTGGAAAGAGAGAATTAGCAAAGTAGATTTCAAACGCTCCCGAGATGCTATCCATCCTATCTTCTCTATCCTGAGAACAGGTTATGATGCATTGCCTTCTGACATGGACAAGCTCTTGTTCCTGGATGTGGCTCTTTATGCTCCACGTAGCAAGCTCAAATCTGTGAACACTCTCTGCCAGTGGCTCAGTGATGTACATGGAAAAGACCCACGTGATATCATGGATATGGTCAGTGTTGAAAGACCAAGTTCTGCCAGTTGATTTAGTGGGAATATATTCAATGTTGGCTGCTGAAGAATGTTGTTGTTGTGTAAGGATGATGCTCAGCAAATGGCTGGATTAATTGGCATTGTCATCTGGTTGAGTTGTAATCAAGTCTATCATGCTAATGCCATTTCTGATCAAACTCAAAAAATTGTTGTATGGCAGTTGAATGGACTACGGATCAAAACACTTCTTGAGGATTGGGTGGATTTGACATCACCTGTTCGTATGCATGAGCTCTATAGGGAATTTGCAGAACTAGAAGCCAGTGCAGGTGACATGAAGAGGTGGTGTATTTTCCAAGAAGCTGCAATGCGATTGCCTGTGAATCTTCAAAAGAATCAAGAGTATGACTTGCTGCGAGTCAATTTACCATTGGGCACTTTTGGAAGCATACCAAGGGGGTTGCTGAAAGAGTGGTTCAACCTTGGAGTGTTAGAGTTGCCATATTGTTATCAACTCACACAACTTGATTTGCGAGGAATGAGGAACTTGCACACTGTGGGGTTGCGGGATTGCAACAAACTGGTGGAGATCCATTGCTCAAACAGTATTGGGAAGTTTGACCGACTTTTACTGAAGCTGAAATGCACCAACTTGGAAATTCTGTCAGAGAAATTTGGGTACCTTGCTGCTCTTCAAATCTTGGACATCAAAGATTGTGCAAGCTTGACAAAAGCGCCAGACCTGGGCCTCTGCATCAATCTACAGGAACTCAATATGTCCAATTGCTACCGCCTGACCACACCACCAGATCTCAGCAGGTGTGTCAACCTTGTGAAGCTCAACATGTCAAAATGCCATCGTCTAAAACACCCACCAAAACTGGATAGGTGCATCAAACTCCAAGAGCTCAACATGTATGGCAACTCAGATCTCACTCAACTCCCAAGGTTTCACAAGCTATCTGCCCTTGAAAAGTTGGAATTCAGCAGCTGTGAAAATGTTACAAAAGTGGTAGGCCTCCGCTCACTGTCAAACCTGCAGGATCTTCGACTGGCATGCACTGAAGTTGCAAAGCTTCAGGGCCTGGGTTGCTTAACGGCCTTAAGAAGGCTCAATCTTATAGGCTGCACCCGTATGAAGCATATTGAAGATATGAGTGCACTAACAAACTTGCAAGAGATATGGTTACAAGGTAGTGGTTTATGCAAGCTTCCTGGGCTTGGTAAGTTGAATACCCTAGAGATGCTTGATCTCCGGTGTGATGTAATCAACAATTTCCCAGATTTAAGCCCTTTTGCAAGCTTGCGACAGCTGTGGATTGGCAGCAGTCAAGTTACAGCAGTGTTGGGCATTGACAAACTCTTGCAGCTAGAAGAAATTGAATTCACAAACTGTAAACTACTCACCCAAATCCCAGATTTGCGGGAATTGCCCAACTTGAGTTTTGTATGGTTGATCAACTGCAGTTGTGTGGGTAATCTTCTTCAGTTGCCAGAATCATGTATCTTACGTGAGTGTTTAGCAGAAGAGGGTAATTTGCGGACTTTGAAGACTTATAATGGCCGTGTTGAACCCATTTCTGATATATTAGTATGTTAGCACAGGATGATGTGAACATCTCCACCAGTAGTAGTATAATAGCCTGTACTGTGGATGAAGTGCAACCTTTAAATAATGTGAAACTGAGTTTGGACCTGTAAATATGCATGGGATACAATGATCTCCAAAAGAGTAAGGAAAAGAAAATGATTGCTTCTGATTGGTCAGCATACTGATTAGCCCATATCGGGCATTTAAATGATCCCCCACTTTATATTGTCCAATTTTTCATCTTAATGGGTGGGGATTGGGAAAATTAGCACTCTGCGTTGGATGTGGTAAACAATGGCAGAGGCCCAAATAGGAGTTGTGGGTGGAGATGCTTTAAGTAATTAAGGTCATGTGTCTCAACTGTTGATGCAATTCTTTCCAAAAAGTTCTGAATAATGGTGTAAAATATAGATGGGGGATGTCATGATATTTACATAGCATAGGTTGGAAACAAAATTTGCATCAACAATACACAGAAGAGTTCAACACAATTGGCTATGGAACAAAGTTTGCTTCTTTCTATGACATTCACATCTTTATGGAGTTGTCAATATGTTGCTAAACAACAATATGATACATGAGCGATTGGCCTTGTTCAAAGATAGATAAGCATTTATGGCATATGTTACATTTTAATAGTTAAACAAATAGCCAATGAGCCATTTGTTGCAATGTGCATAAATGGGACCTGGTGGTCTCTCCACAATTCAAGCTGATACATTTTTTTGAAGTTAGATCAAGATGAGCTTGAAGATCACTGTCAATCCCACCATCGTCCCCCACATTGGATGCCCTTTTCAGTTGTGCAACTTTGGAGGGCATAACTTGTGCAGGTGTTGTTGATATATTCACTGGTACAGTAGCTTATACATCAACAATCTCTCTAGAAAGTTTGCTAAAAAGTTGGTTTTGAGCTTTAAATTTCATCGATGTGTTCTCTGGGGTTGCATTATGTCTCCTAATGAAAACAACAAATGGGTCTACAAGAGGGATGTTGAGAGGTAGCCAACCCCACTATTATTTGTTTTGTAATGGAAGATGCTTGATTTTCTTAAAATGCAATTAACACTTACTGTTTAATGAAAGTGATCTCGATTCAGATATCCAAGGGGATCATCTGGACCTTTGGCATTGTAGTCTTTGGTGGCATATCTTCAGTAAAAGTCATCCACTTGTTTGTACAAACAACCACCTTTTCTTGTTGTCCATTGCATCCAAAGTTGCAATGCTAGTTTGAAGATTGAACAAGGAAAAGTCTTGCCATACTTGCATTGTCTAATTCATTCATGGCTTGATTCTTTTGGTGTTCATTTCATTTGTCATGAGTATATGTTGGTTATTGCATTGTGTGAATTCAAGAATTTGGCAATTGTTTTGGAGCTATGAGAATAAGGGTTTTCTTGTAGTGTAGCAACATGTTTTACTTTTGACAAAACTTTGGAGGTTGGAGTTTTATACATGAATTAATAGTTGACACTCACAAACTTGCCTTGTTTGTGTTTCTCAACCTCCTTTTGCTTCTTTCTTTTTTATGTATTTTCTTGAGTTGGAGGGAAAATGGTAGTAACAGTGTCACGAAAGGACATTATGTTGTCTAACTTCTTCAAATCCAGTAGAAATGTCCAAGACATTTTTCATCTTGTGATCCCTCCTAAACTTAAACCGATCGCATTTTATGCAACAAGTTCAAGCGGCAACAAGGTTGAATCGAATAATGATTTCAATTGCAGTAGTCTTATTGTGCAGTTTGTTTGTCATGGTGGATTGCCCATTCATGTTGCCCATGCAGTAGATTTATCAAAGATCCATGTTATTATAAAAGAAGAGGAATCGGAGGTGCCACCACCTTAGAAACCAAAAAAAAATTATGACATTTCACACAAGTGTCGAGATATGTGGGTTATTCAATTCCCATGGCCAAAGATGTCGAGAAGTGAAATTGGAAAAGTTAATTGTGTGAAATGCAAGGTATGTTCATTTGTGAAGGGCAAAGATGCGATCTTAAGGCTAAAGGTTGACACTCTTGAAAAACATGCAAGGAAAACAAGGGTTGTTCAAAACATGTCACAGTTGTGCAAGAAATAAAGAGAATGGTATGTTAACAAGAAGTGCAATCATGCAAAGAATGAAGTTGCTTATTCTAAGAAGAGTTGCATCACAATTGTGGAATAAGTTCAAGGATGGGTTAAAGGGGAGCAAAGTAAAAAGGATCAACAATTTGCTATAATTTTGAACTTACTACAACAAGGCCAACCCATGCTTAAGTTTGAGACCTTGAAGTCTTTCTTTTCTTTTCTAAAATTTAAATGTTCCCCTATTGCCAAAATATTATTGGAGTGATTCAACTAGATGGGTTATGGCGGAATTAATGTATGCATAAACAAGTCATCAAAAGAATAAAAGAAGTTATTACAAGTTCAAAGTACCTTACATTGTCTTGTGATGATGTAACCATGATTGATAACCAATCGTGGATTTCTATCCATTCTAATAATGTTCAAGATTGGTGTCGTATACCTATATTCATTTATTTAGAACATGTTACTGAAGGAGGGGGTGCAGATAATTTGACCAAGGTTTTTATGGGTGTTTTCAAAAAACATGGTGGTTTTTCTAATGTAGATTTTGTTGCAAAAATGATTTCCTTTGGGGTTGATGGAGTGAATGTTTTCCAAGGGGTGCGTAATGGTGTTATTTGTCAAATGTAAAATAATTATTCCCCCCATTTGGAAGGCATTCATTGCATGGCACATTGCACTAATATGGTTATGCAAACTTTGTTTCAAATCCTTATTGTGAAATCTATAAAAGATTTATTGTAGTCCTTGTATTCATTCTTCTTTCATAGCTTGAAAAGGCACATTGACTTTTTCAAGCTTGAAGAATTGATGAAGGAAAAAATAAATAAAAATTTGTGGAATGTTGAAACATGTTGGATCAACATGCTTAGTCCAACAAAAAAGGTGATGGCAGTGTATATGCCATTATTGGCAAAGATGGCTAAAGACACTCCATCAATCATGTTTGCCAAAATGAACTTTGAGTTTTTTTGTGGCATAATTTTTTCATCTTTCTTTCTTTTTTGTTGCCCATGTTGGAAACTATCCATGCATTGATAAAGTTTGAACAAAGAGAGACTTCTTTGTATGCGATTATGGTGTAGCCATAAAGATCTACCATGGTTAATTATATTCTCATTATGTGGATCCACACAATGAAATATATTTTTGACATTTTCAAAGACTTCAAAGGTATGATTGCTTGCAATCATCGCAATGTGCATTTGAAATGGAAGACCACTTTACTAAACTTCAATACCCCTGGCAATGAGTATTTGGCCTTTGATTCATCAAGTTACACATTTTGGGCTACATGCATAAATGACATTTGTGAGAAGGTTCAACTGACACAACATGTCTTCATTAATCTAGCATAGAAGATGCAAAATCATCATGCTTAGTTTTTTTTGTCTCCCATTCTCCTTGTCTTTATGTTTTTGTGTTGTTTATTGTTTATTTGTTTATCTTTCCTATGATTTTTCCCCCCTTTTGTTTATTTTTTATTTTGTGAGCTTGTGACATTCCTTGTAGTTGTAGCCATTTTTTTCACTTGAGAGTTCATTGAAAGGTTTCCAACATTCCATTTGTTGGATGTTATGGGCATTTGTTATTCACAATATTGGCTTTAGGGCAATGTTGAAAAGAATTTCAATCAACATTTAATTGATTTTAAGGCACATCATTGTTTTGAAAAGCTCTTGGAACTTGTCAAAACTTCAAATGTAAGTATACCTTTAATTGTAGCCAAGATTTGCTTAGCAATTTTGTTTGCAAGTGCTCTTGATTTGTAATCTAGTGCTTTTAAGATCATTATGTAATCTAATGTTGCTACTATTATGGAGGCACCATTTCATGTAGTCCTTTAACTTGATTTTGATGGTCTAAGGAGGTTTCCCATGTTTTACGACATTTTTTTTCGAGATTTTCAAATTGGTAGAAATTATAGTAATATAAACGTTGAGATTATTGGAAGATGAGCAAACATTTTCCACCTTCTTTTTCATGAAATCAAAATTGAGGAATTGCCACAATGAACACTTGAATATTGTTGTGGGAATGTATTCTCAAACTTTTTATGGTTTGAATATTTTCTCATACAACGCATGTTTTGAAGATTGGAAGGAGCAGAAACTCATGCGAACATTGGATTAGACTCCATTGTTGGGATTGGGGTTGGGTTTGTTGTTCCAATACCATCATCAATGGGCCATTATTTCAAATTCTCAATGATGACATCTAATGACCAAAGTTGGGTCATTCCTTCACTTAAAAGTTAATATTTAGGAATTGTCATGGTTGTTCAGTGCTATATCTTTTTATGTGTGTTAGTTTTGCAATTTGTTGGGCTAGTCTTATGGGTTGATCAAACCTCTATTGGTGTATAGTGTCCATTGTCAAGTTCATTTTTTGTGTAATGTGTAGTGTTCATTGTCAAGTTTGAAGTGTAAAGTTAAAAACAAACTTAAGATAGATTGTAATTTAATTGAGTTTTATGTCAAAATGTTTTTGTTAGACATCTTTGTTTTGATGTTTTATCTAATGTCTAGCTCTATCTCTCTCTACCTTAACCTCTTTTCAGCTTTTGTCCGTCTTCCTTTGATTCTTTGATTGTTTTTGTTTGCTTATGTCTATCTTTATCGGTCTATTTGCTTCTAAGTTTGTGAACTAAGTTTTGTTTATCTTCCTTTCATTCTTTCTCTACCTTAGTCTCCCAAAGTTTAGTGTTTAATATTTATATTCCTTTGAATATGCCCATAGTTTATGTTTGTTTTCTTTTGATTTTTTGTCTACCAACTTCCAAGTACCTTTGTATGTTTTCTTTTGATTCATTTATCCTCTATTTGTCTCAACTCTCCAATCAAATTATGTATGTTTTTCTTTCCATGTGTCTTGTATGTTGGGTCTATTAGTATATGTTTTTGTGTTTGTAAATTGTTATGTGTGGGTGTATGTGTTTCGTGTGTAATTACTAATGTGTACGTTAGTGTTGTTTGTGTGTATTGTCTAGTGTCTTATGTGTTCTTGACTTTGATTGTGATAGAATCACTCAACAATTACCAAGCCTCAAGGCCACACACAATAGTGGTTCCATACATGTTTGAAAAAATTTCATGGCCAAATTAGGTGCATTGTCAATTAGCAACATGGTTCAAAAGTTGTGTAGCAATATGTTCGTTCATTTTGTAATTAATGCCAGATTTTGCTACTATAAAGTTGGACATTTTGCCAACATTTTATGAAATGTTTCTCTTAAGCTTACACAGCCAGTTTTTCAGTTTATTGAAGCTTTAGATTGCAATAGATTGCATTGTTGAACATTTAAATATTGCCAAATATGCACAAAATTTAGCTTAGTAGAAGCCACCTCTTAGAAATTTTCAAAAACCTTAAAAAAAAGGCTGGTGGATTCTGGTAGAGGCTCGCACACTGGCATGGGTGGATCTGATCTTGCAGTGCAAAACCAGAAGTTGAAAAAGTCAAGGAGAATACCAAGTTCAGATATCCACAGACTACTCCTTTGCTGAACTCCTTTGTAAGAAACTACATGTATCTGATCTTGAAATAACTTCTCTCCTCATTGAATTCGGATTTGAATTCTGCCAGGAAATTTTTCCAATGGTCTGGCACATTACAATCTTGGTGGACAGTCCTGTCTGATGATCTGCATCAATCTCTTAATTGATAAAAACTTTGGTTATGTCTCAGTTAATCCAAGCACAATTGTCTACAGTGAGCACATTTCATTGTGGAGTGATTGAAATTTCCTGCAGAATCAAAGAAAAAAAATTTCCTGAATAAAATCTGTAATCTATAATCAGACACTCAGGAATGGGTAGAGATACTCAGCATCCTGCATTAATAATTTATTGGATTCCCAGTAAGGAGAGAGGGTTTTGGTAACCAACAGTGTAATGTAATACCAAAGTTGAAACTCCCGAACCTAGACTGCAAGCTGCAGACAAACCCACTGCTGAGAAATACTAGATACTTGATGATGGGCCTGATTTCAGATATGAAAGCCTCGTTGCTGCTGCCACACTTGATCTTAAGCCAAAAATGATTACAACATAGAAGTTCCTGATGCACTGACTTTCTAATTCAATTTTCCATTCATGTGACAGCTCAGAATCATCATTGAGAAAGGTGTCTCAGAAGTCTATGAACTCTGCAGATTGGGTGAAGGGCCACACACTGATTCTGGACCATACTAGTTTCTGTTGGTTGAAAGTAGACACAGAAGAGTTGAAACCTGGCATAGCTGCTTCAGATTCTACCTGTTTAGAAGAAAATAAGAAAGGGGAAAAAAGTATTCACCTGAAGTTATTGTGATGCTCCAAATGACCTTCATATCAATAACCACAATTTCCTCCGTAGTTACAGCCAGCATGGCTAATCCACACAACTATACACTTTCCCAAAAATATGGGGGAAGTGGGCCCAGCCCAAAGTATACCATGAGTATATCTTACAAAAACTATCGAACAATATAGGCCACCTGCAAGAAAAGATATGAGGAAATAACTAAATCAATTCCAAGCTAAGCCCCGATCATTCACTGGTTGTGGCCGTCCTCTTGTTGGTGTAGGAGGCCTCTGCACATTCAGTTCCTAATATACATACCCACACACACAGAACACCTTGTCAAAATAAGGAAACACACCCAAAAAAAACATGGCAAGGGCTTTAAGCTAGGGAATTGTGGCATGCAACAAGAAGCAAATATACAACCTAGCCATCTGGATATGTAGCACCAGTAAATCTCATTTACTAAAGAGGCCAGAAGACCAGTGCAAAAAAACCATGAAAGAAATACCTGCATCCATGTGTCTTCGAGGTTGTGCTCAGGTGATGACTCAGGGGAAGTGAAGGCAGGTGGGATGGGATGGATTAATTTGGGCACCACCACCAAGTCCCTTCCAAGGACCAAGATTGCTCCTGCATTATTGGCAGTTCCTTCACCCACCAAAAGCTTATCTTGTTACTTGACTGCAACTGTACTCTGGACTACATTAACAAAAGAACTGAGATGATTGCTCGGACAGAGAACAAACTACATACAAATTCAGATATTTAGCTTTTCCAGTCCAAGTCCCAGGTTCAAAGCACTTTCTTGAACTTCACACAATTGCATGTGGACAGACACAGGTATTTATTACTAGACATATGACTTCTGAGGCAATAGGAACAAAACCAGACAATGGGGTGAAACAGTCCAGTACATACCACAATAATTTGTAGCAGAAAACAATGTGATTAGGTGACCTTGAGCAAAACGCTCAAAACCATCCATCACACACTCATGTGCTCTGATTATAAGCTGGAGATCATTATTCTTGCAAAAATCCATGACCCGGTCTGGCTGCAAAAGCCACATGGAAAAAGGTTCCATAGAGATCAATACACCATGCTTTCCACCTGTGTAGCAGGGAAAGAGACAAATCTATCCCAAAAAATGTCACAATACTTCTCTTGCAAGGAAGGACTACATACTGATAATACTCTTACCCCAAAAGTTACCAAGCCTGGACCACGGGCATTTGGACGCAGACCCTCAACACTGTCATTTTCTGTTGGGTCAGACCTGCACAAAGTTCTAACTTGGTTAACACAGAGCAAGAAGATACTGAAACACCTTCTTTGACACACTTTGTCCCTCATATCTGATTGTACCTCAAATTGAACCTAAAGCAGCAGCAGCAGCAACAAAATCTGTACCAGAGAAGGTCCATGAGTACAACAGAGCCGGCCTCCATTGTTATGGGGCGTTGCAAAGCTTCAATTTGTTGTACGTGATTGATTGACCTTCCAATTCCACCATGCATGCAGATGATCTTCTTCTCTATCAGAGCAGCAAGTGGCAACCAATTGAAAAGTTGATTGATGCGTTGCCATGCCCATATGCCATCACGTTCCCCCTGTAGACCCACTTCGTAAGCCAAATCTTGAATATATGTTGTCACAACAGAAGCCAATTTTTATGTTACAATGACATATCGATTTTGAGAATGGTAAACATAACACAAAGAAAAGCCTTGCAAAGAGGAAAGTACAGACCAGGCGTTCAATGCACTCAATTCGGAACCCAAAAAGTGCGTTGATGTCTGCAGCTTCATGGTTGCCACGGATCAAGTGCACATTCATTGGATATTCAATCTGCCAACAGAACAAGCTAACTTCAGCACCAAGAAAATCTATGACAAGAGCAACACCAAATGAAGAATCTCTGAGTTGCACAGGTTATTGTGAAAGCTGTGCAAGGGGCATGCCCTGAACTCTAACTCTATATTCTACTTATTACCATGATAGGACAAAGTTGCCCTTGCTACTAGATCTGTCAAGCCCTACCCTAAAAGGGTGCAAGCCACAATTACCTTGAGTGCAAGTAGTAAACTGATGGTTTCAAGACTGTGCTGTCCTCGATCCACATAATCCCCCAGGAAAAGATAGTCAATATACCTGCACAATTTGCAATCAAAGTTAGAAACTACCACTGTTGATATCAGAGTTTATCCTTCAACTCAAATCATGCATTCAGACATGAACGTAAATGAATGCTTCCGCTCTGCACCTCCCAGATACATGGATTATTCCCATGATCATGAAGGAGCTTAGTTCACTCTGAGAAACTCTACCACAATGTACAAGGACCTACAATCAAGCCAGAATGTACATGAGTCCCTAAGTATCATGTGTGTTGGTCTCTTCTGCACTTCCAAAAATGGGATGCCTCATATGGAACAAAAAGACGCTGAAATGGTGACAGTAGGGGGTTCAGATACTTCTGTCATACTGGAGCATTCCATATTTGTCTGGATAATCCAGATGACACCAGAAACTTACGTGATGTCGCCTGCTGTTGAAGGAGACCCATATTCATCAAACAAGCGCATCAAATCACCAAATTGTCCATGAAGGTCACCAAAAATCTTGACAGGGGCTCTGATTTGCAGTACACTTGATTCTCGGGCAAATAAACGCTCTGAAGCCTCACAAAGCTCAGCAATCTCATTGCAATCCAAAAAGAATTGGCGCTTCACAGGTGGTTTCCAGCCTCTTGGCTTTAACAAATATGACAGGACCTGCACACACCACTCCAAGCTTTCTTTATGTAAGCTGCACTACAGAATAAAGGAGCATCTCAACAGACACCAGCTTGTTTCCATCTGCTCGTCAGCATAACAAGCATACCATTTTGGATAGTTGTAATAGTTGGACCATCAAATTGTTTGAGCTCACAAAATGAAAAGGGATGGGTGTTAAAAGTACAATGTGGCCCAGAACACAGAATAAACACCTTCTTCTGCACACCACTTATGGACATTTGACGGTCAAGAAGCCGTCTTGCTTGAGAGGTACTATCCGGCGTTCCATAACTGACACGTCGGCCCTCATTCTCAAATTGGTCAATGGAAAGTTGCCTCACCAAGCCACCTGAGGCACCCCCAGATTCTGCTGCTACAACCACCTGCACTCTCCACAGTAGAGCTTTCACTATCTACTGTCACAACAAAATTACCTGTACCCTTTGAATGTTTGAGAACACAAGAATGGAGGATGCATCCATTGACTATTTGGATCTGGGTGTAATGCATTACACTCCAATTGCATGCTGAGAGACATCTTGAAACTTCAAATATTTGAGTCTCCAAACAATGCAGCCCAAAAAAATTGGCTAGATGAGCAAGTGATGCTGAAAGTGTTGTGAAGTGATTCAATGAGTTCAGCTAATGAACCAAACAAAAGGAGATAGCATTCATGTACAGGCTTTTCTATAGCTGATTATGAAGCAGGTTCAAACTGCATACCACTCTATGATGCAGCCTGACACCGGTTGGAAGAGGATGATTCAAAGCACTGGCATTGGAAGTTCTGTTGAGTGCAATGAGAGCTGCCGAGGATGGAGATGCAGGGGGCTTTCCACTAGAAGTTGCATCAGCCCCACGATCCCTATCTCTACTATACTTCTGATCTACTTCCCCTGTGCTCTCATGAGCTGCTGCTGCTGCTCTTGCTTCTGCTGCTGCAAGTGCTGCACTCATTGCTTCTGCTTCTGCAGCAGAGGCCTGTACCAGTGCCTCCACCCCCTTTGCATTCCTGCCAACCACCCACTTCAGTGTTGCTACTTACTGACCACATGTACAAAAGAATCAATGCAACTCTGCAAGTCGGAGGATTCAAAACATACTCAGCCTAACTTTGAACTAATCTATCTGTAAGCTCAAGAAATGCCCAGCATCAGTAGCACATACCCATGTCCATAAGAACGAGCATATTCAGTGCTGACATCCATGTTTGAGTCACCATTTGCATGCACTGCTACTGGGTCAGTCATGACCACAGCCCTATCTGGTGTTGTCACCTCTGACTGAGCTTGCTTGTTCCCTTCCTGCAGCTTGGCCCCTGGACTGCTTGCTCTCGCTAATGATTGATTTGCAGCAGTGGGATGAGACAAAGCTGATGTAGTCTCAGCAGACCCTGAATCCTCAGCTACCAACAGATCATCCAACAAAAATCCTGTCCACATTGATAGAACCTAAGTAGTCAGCTAAGTGAAAACAAGTTGTCTTTCACGGGCTTCTCATCATGGATTTAGCACGTTCTGACACAGGCAATTCACATAGGAGAATCCTCTCTTTATGAAAAAGAAGGGAAGACTTAAGCACAAGACATGACATCAGACCTTACCTCCCCTCAGCCCACCGTATATAAAAATGAGATCAGCTACAGCAGCAGCAGCATGACGGCACCGTCTAGTGAGCTCTACAGATGGTTCCCCTCCTGCTGCATCATTACTGTACCTTCCTGTTCGTGGGCTTGTTACAACCCCCTTTCTATCACACCAAACCCCTGCAGCTGTATCCAGAACTGCAGCACCAAATGGCCAGCTGTGTCTCAGAAATAAAGTACTACGCCAACAAATGCAGTGTACCCAACAGCCACATTGACACAAATACTATGAGGGTGTAGAGAGTTGCCACATACAACTCCTAGGCCACATATGATCACAATTGTATCTGGAACTTCTCTGCACTGAGAGGCCAGAACCCTGGCAAAGGTTGACTATGACATAGGGAGGTCATGCAACCAAACTCTGTGTACTGAAACTCAGTAGGAAAAAGTACAAACAGCACCAGATCAGGTGAGGGATATGCAACTCCTAGGGTTAAGGCTGGGTTTAGACCTGCAACACTGGAAGCATCCTCAACCATACGACCACCTCCAAGAGCTCCTCCTGAAACATGCAGTCTTGCATTCACAAATACCTGTACAGAAACATTTCAAAACATATGATTTTCCAAAAACAGAGTAACCTGTCATATATAAATACCTGAACAGAAATGTTTCAAAATATAGTGTGAAATGATTTCAAAGTGAAATCACAAAGGAATCAACAAAAGTTGGCTCGGTTACAGAAACATATGGAATTCTTCAGAAGAAATGCTTACAGCTGCGTGTTGATATCTGGCAGAAGGTGAAATTCCTGGAGCAACTGCCCACTCCCAACGTCCATCTCGATGCTTTGCAAGCCCATATGCACAATCAAGTGGCTATAGCACAGCGGACACATACCCACCCAAGGCAATTTGTTAATGCAATGAGGTAAGTTACTGCTTACCCCAAAGAAAGCATTGTTTCCCTGTAACTTTCTTGGAAAAGTATGCACTTTGAACATGGAAAAAAATACAAGAGCAGTCTGAAATTGGTTAGCATCAGGAACATCCATGAGCCTCCTGAAGGTGCAATGAAAGCAAACAGCTCTGTATATTCCTTCTAAGATGGTTCACTGAAACATACCACACTCCCGGCATCTCTTCCACCAGAAAGAAGCAGCAGACCATCTGATCGTGCACATGCTGTTGCGTACCTGCAGTCAACTAGAGCAGATTTCTGTATCATAAGAGTACCAACTACTGGACATAGTCCTGGTTAGACAATTAAAACAAACGAACAGAATGGTGCACTGGAGCTCTCAGCTACCTCACTAACTCTAAGATAAAGATTCTTCCCTCTTTTCTCAGATCTCTGAAGCTTAAGGTTGCAAGGAAGATTGGCATTGTCCTGTCTCACAAAGTAAATGCTACAACAGCAGCAGCAGCAAAGAAAATTTCCACACCAATACTTTTCTGAAACAACAATCATGTGTCAATCAATAGAGGGGTTCTTGAAGCAAGACATACATGCAAGGGGGTGGTCCATCTCCTTCTGGTTCCAGCTTTCTCCATTCATAGGGTTTGGCAGCTGTATCTAGAGCCCATACATCTGCCAATGGACGCTTGCCTGGAAAAACCTATCATGTCAGCAGTAGCACAAAAATTACAAAACTCCTTGGAGCAGATGGGGAACTGTGGCTTGGTTACTCACCATCATTCCCACTGATTGATAGAAGAAACCGTTGCCCAACCAGTGACATTACATGCCCATATCTTGGACCTGGCCCTGCCCCTTGCACAACCACCCTGCCACCCTTATGCTGATCAGCATCTTTCATCAGGTAAAATATATCATCCAATTAAGAAGTTACAGGAAATTGTTTGCTGGGAAAATTGCATGTCTACAGGAGAATACACTACTTTCTTAAAACAGTTGTATACAGTCTAGTGAAACAGTCTACCATTTAGACAGGTCAACCTGCCTAGACTTTGAGCAAAGTCAGGAGTAAAATTGGCAATGAAAGCCTGTCTAAGAAATAGGGCCATATCTGTTGTGGTGAGATTCCCGGTGTCCACAAGTTCTCAGCTTACGTTCTCCCCAAGTGATTGCTTTCCAATTCCCAAATCATGCCATACAAGCAGAAGCAGCTAAATATCATGCCACAAACATACCCACCTATGCCATCTTGGCTTGGTTTGTGTCAGGTCCAGGACATGAAGGTCATCGGTTGACAGCCCAGCTGGTCCTATACCTCCCTGTTGGTCCCGACCGTCATTATATCAGTCAGGACACACCAGCAGCGCCAACTTTCAATTGCAGATAATTTTCTACAATAGCAATTTTAGCCCAATGATATTAGTTCACACTTGTGAGAGTAGTAGATGCACCTGAATGACAACCATTGTTCCCACAGCTGTTGCTGCATGTGCCGCACGTGGAGAAGGCGGGTCTCCAACAGGAGCAAGCCTACATTCACATGCAAAACAACTTGCTGAATCAAAGTGTCAATAAACTAACACTGTAATGGATGTCATCAGCACAACCCATGCAGAATTTCCATGGAGACAGCTTCCCATCACCACCAGTTAGAAGAACCCAGAAACCTAACCCTAATAGGCTGCAAAACCCTCTCCTGAAAAACTCAGGAAAAAAAGCTAAGAATGCCCGCAAACATTGCACTCAAATAGACACTCAACAAACATAGCATACCCACCTATGCCATTGTCACTGCAAACCAGAAGAACTGAGTTACCATCTCTGTTATGGGAAGAAGGTTAGAAGTATTCAAAGATCAAACCATCTGAACAAACATCAGGCTCAAAGATTCAGACCCTTGTGTGCTTCAAGATCAACTGAATGCTAAGAGATTTTACCTTGACCATTTATTGGTGTGTACGTCATAGCAATGCACATCTGCAGTCGCCCCTGCTAATCCTGACACCCATTACATGACTGAAGATTGTCAAATCTCTCTTCCCACCCACAAATGTAGAGCAGCAACAAGCCTTGATAGGAACAGAACCCTAGGAGCAGCAGACACCAATCTCTAAGGCTATGGAGCTCAGAGGAGGTTCTAGGGGACTAGAGACACATAAACCCTAGCTGACTGAGATGTCCATGATCCAGTTTTTGAGCTGTGGGTGTTCTTGTAAGCTTTATCATCAACCCTAGCTGAGTCCTGAGTTCCTCTAATATCAACAAACGAATTTCGAAGTAGAAGAAGCACATACTGATGCCGGCACCAGCAGATGCCGCTGCCTGTGGACCTGCAGCAGCAGAATTTCCTTCCAGTGCAGTGGCACCTCCGAAGAGGATGAGTCTCGGTCCCACATAGTTTGGACTACCTTCTTCCCCCACGGCCGCTACTGCCGTCAATGTATGTCCGCAACGAGGACCGGGTCCGTCGTCCCTCTTCTCGCAGATTGTGGTCTGTACACTGTACGTAGGCGCTGGCCTCGGTACCCCTACCCCTACCAGTCCATGCTGCTGTGCTTGTTGTGCAGATTGTGATACATAAGCTTGTTGCTGCACAGCCTGTTGTTGCGTTTCCTCTAATGTCGCCGGCATACCTTCTTGTTGCTTCTGTTGCTGCTGCTGCTGTTGCTGTTGCTCAAGCTCATCTGCCATACCCGTATCCTCATCGTCCATATCACCCAAAGCTCAAGCTCCAAGCTCAAGCCAGAGAACCCCTAAAATTTCCAACCTACAAGCCATCGCAACTCCATCATCCCCATCGCGTCCACCACCGCTCCCTGCTATTATTATTATTATTATTATTCTGCTCCTCCATCTCCAAACAAGATCATTTCTCTACCTCTTCCTCTTCTTCCCTGCTCCTCCTCCTCCTTCTTCTCCAATCCCCCATTTTGCCGCCACTTGCCCACGAAGAAGAAGCTCCAGCTTCCTCCCACAATCCATTTTCAAAAAATTCTTTTTCCAAAACACGCAAAAACCCATCAAAACGAATCATATAAACTGGCTCATCACGCAATCGCCTCACCAATTGCAACTGCTCCTCCAGAGTGCTCGCTCCTTCAAGTCGACGAAAGACGGAAGCGCACACACGCGCGACACAGCGACGACGCTCTCTGCCGCCAGCCTCACTCGCTTCGTCTCTCTCCAAACCAAAACTCCCATCATGTTCCCAAAGTGTTCCCAAAGTGTTCCCATAATGTCCCCCCATCACGTTCTCACCCATGTTCCTACCATGTTCTCACATTCTCGTACCATGTTTCCTCCACGTTCCCAAAATGCTCCAACTATGTTCCCACCATGCCCCCACCATGATGCATGCTAATTGCACGTGCAAAGACCAACTCATGTTCCCAAATGTCACCCTTGTTTCCTCAAATGTTCCCACCGTGCTCCCAATAAGTTCTCCACACCCCCTTCCACTTTCCCATCAGGGTTGTTTAAATTTGTTAATAATAAATTTATAAATTCATAATTATTTTTTTTGTGATATCAAAATTTGGTGAAATTTTCCACAAAAAAAAAAAGTAGCTGCAAATTAGCATAGAAGATATTCTTTAACATACATCTCCTATTGCTAATTTGCATGCTTCGAGCTCGTTTGTTCCCATGTACTCATGATCCCACCATTTGTGTTTGAACCCATGTTCTCCACCATCTCCTATTGCTAATTTGCATGCTTCGAGCTCGTTTGTTCCCACATACTCATGATCCCACCCTTGTCTTTGAACCCATGTTCTCCACCATCTCCAATGCTAATTTGCATGCTTCGAGCTTGTTTGTTCCCATGTACTCATGATCCCACCATTTGTGTTTGAACCCATGTTCTCCACCATCTCCTATTGCTAATTTGCATGCTTGGAGCTCGTTTGTTCCCATGTACTCATGATCCCACCCTTGTGCTTGAAGCCCATGTGTTCAACAAAAATTAGGTCCCACCTATCACCTCCTACTTTGCCTTGGGCCCCTCATTCCCAGAATGGCCCCCCCTTCAAGGTCCATAGTCCTTACCCTACACTTAAACACTCTTCACTAAAAGTAGTGAGTCACAAGTAAAAGATAATGTCAAGGTTCCAATTTCAATTATACATTACATAAGAGGAAAAGTCCTACCAAAGGGATTATTGAGCACCAATACATGAGTTGATCAAATTCAGTTTGCATTCAACTTACCTAACCATGTTACACCATGTCACTAATTTGGTTCAAAACTTGCCCATAATTACCTAACCATGTTAGACTAGTTCCATTGATTTTGGTTAGAACTTGCCATAATTATGTAACCATGTTCATTTGGGTTTCATTGATTTTGGTTAGAACTTGCCATAATTACCTAACCATGTTCATTTGGGTTTCATTGATTTTGGTTAGAACTTGCCATAATTACCTAACCATGTTCATTTGGGTTTCATTGATTTTGGTTAGAACTTGCCATAATTACCTAACCATGTTCATTTGGGTTTCATTGATTTTGGTTAGAACTTGCCATAATTACCTAACCATGTTCATTTGGGTTTCATTGATTTTAGTTAGAACTTGCCATAATCACCTAACCATGTTAATTTGGGTTTCATTGATTTGGTTCGAGCTTTGCATAAACAGCAGAGCCATTATGCCATGAGCTGTTTGTTGGCGCTGCCTATACCAAGGCAAGGATATTGTGTTTAGATTCATTATAGAGTATAGTAGCTTAAGGGATTTTGACCCCTACCAGGTAATAGGTCTATTTTTATATGAGGATTTTTGAAAGATGATATTTTGGCTTGTGTTGAAGCTTTGAGATTAGTTATAGAGTTATAATATCTGAAGGATTTTGGTTTCTTTTAGAGGGTTTTTTTTGAGGATTATATTTTTGCATGGTGAAATATTTGAGTTTCCATGATTCTACTTTTACCTTATGATACTTTTTAATGTAAATGGCAAGGTCACAGTGTGACATAAGCCCTTGTTTCTTGCTGGGAACTGTATAGTGTTTGGTGTTTCTCATGTTGGAGGTGTGACATGACTGGGTTTGAAGAGGAAGTTTCTTTGAGCACTCTAATTGTAAAGCCCAAGAAAAGCCAATGTGGGTGGTGGTGTGGTGTGGTGGGATTCCAATCCAATGCTGGTGTGTGGCATGTTGTGCACCGACTTCATTATTTTAAACAAGTGATGATGATGATAATGCCACGTTTCTTCTCCTTTCAGAATCTTGTCTTTCATAGGACTCTTCGTTCTCCAGGTGTGATGAAACCCTGCCAATCATAA
>Ga0209208_10001861_pt1 | contig 30127 bp, 21 predicted proteins | sample S1TSphfallax_3_FD_187694 | JGI IMG/M metagenome (GOLD analysis project Ga0209208, IMG submission 187694) | Host-associated microbial communities from peat moss isolated from Minnesota, USA - S1T2_Fd - Sphagnum fallax MG (SPAdes) (version 2) | ecosystem: Host-associated > Plants > Peat moss >...
CGGGAGTCCAACCTGGGACAGTTTTGGGACTCTTCCTTGGGAGTCCCGGGAAAAAGTGCCATTCGGATGTGGTTCTTGTGGAGTAACGCAAAGAATACTATATGGGGGAAGGTGGTGGCTTCCCCTGAGTCCGGGCCGTGGTGAGTCAAGTGAGTCCAAGGTCGCCCGTGGCTTGTCCAAACACCAAAAGGGTGCAGAATGAGTTCTAACCAACTTGTGGTTGGTTTTGGATGCAGGACCGTGTAACAACATAATTGTCACTCGTCCTAGTCTAATCCCGGGACTTCTAGCACGCCCCTCTTACCCCCTCTAGTGCTGGAAGTCGGGAGCGACCCTCAAGTTCCAACTTTCCGCAATTCAACATACTTAAACCCTCAAGTGGGTCTAATAAGGAACTTGGGAATGCGTCACACTAATATAATAACATTAATAACCATCAATATCCACGAATAAAATATTCACCAATAGCCATTAAAAAGATAGTTACCAATAGCCACTAATATAATAACATTAATAACCATCAATATCCACCAATAAAATATTCACCAATAGTCATTAATAGGATAACCACCAATCGACTGACATAATACCAATTAATAACCAACAATATCCAATAACAAAATATCCACCAATATCCATTAATAAAATAGCCACCAATAGTCATTAACATAATACCAATTAATAACCACCGATATCTAATAACAAAATATCCACTAATAGCCATTCATATAATAGCCACCAATAGCCACTAATATAATACCAACTAATAACCACCAATATTCAATAATAAAATCAATAACCATCAACAGAATGACCACCGATATCCATTAATAGAATAACCACAAATAACAATTAATAGAATGGCCACCAATTGAATAACCACCAATAATTATTAATAAAATAACCACTAATAGGCATTAATAACCACCAATATAATAGGTACTAATAACCATTAATAACCACCAATAGCCCTAATAAAGAACAACCAATGACCATATATTATAATTGCTTAGGATTGCCAAAAATAATTTAGGGTGATTTATAATAAATAAAAATAATTTGAGGTGAAATAACCTTCAATAACCAAAAGTAATTTAGAATAACTAAAAATAGCTTAAGATGAAATAACCAAAATAATTAAGAATAACCATAAATAGTCATAAACAATGTAGGGTGAAATAATTTAAATTAATGAAAAAAAACATATAATAATTAAAAGTAGTTTAACATAGGTAGTATTATTATATTAACAAAAATCTTATCCATTTATTAAACTTTTTTTTCTCAAAATAATGGTTATTGAAATGTTATTGAATAATGATATTCAATTTTATTTTTTGTTGAATTGATTTAAAATTTTCAAAAGGAAATAAATGGAATTATGGACATTATTGAATTTTTAAAAAAGGTGAACTCGAATCATTTGATTTGAACAAAAAATTTCAATAAAATATGAATTTTCAAAATTTACGTTTTTATAATGTTTAAATGAAGTATTTGATAAATTAGAATGTAATGTAACATATTAGCACAACAGGTGGGGTGGCTTAATGGTAAAGGTGTTCACTTCCATTCCAAAGGTAAAGGGATCAAACCCCATGAATGGTGTTGTGTGTGATCAACAATGGTATGTTGATCAAATATTCATTTATTGAATTCATAAAATAGGTGCCTAGGTTGATTACGTGGCCTATCCACATACTTACGTGAAGTTTTTAACCTAGCTTAGGTAGTGACATGTGTCAATAAATCATAGGTTAACAAATCATGAAATTATCAATAATATTATATATGAAATAATTAAATTTTAATTGATTTCCATGTCGATTAATTAATTAATTAGCAAATGAATGGTTTGATAAATTTGTATTTCAATCGAGAGTAACCTTGTTTCATTAGGTATTAGTGAAACAATTCATTGTTTGTAGCAACTGGTCCATGTTCACTAGAGGGTTAAACAATTTCAGTAGGTAAAAATGTCCAAATTCACTCAAAATCTAGTGAAACCCAAAGTGAACTAGGATGCATTTTGTAGTAATGTTCATGATTACACTCATAAAACACATATCCAATGGCCCATATTGATCAATTTGGGATGTTGGATTAATTAATTCAATTTAAAATATGGAATTTATTAACCTATTATGTGTTGCCATGTGGTAAACATATATAAAATTTCTAAATGACCTAGATTAATTTAAGTGCACTAGGCTGGGTTAAAGATTTTAGACCAAATACCTTAAGCCACTTAACTTAGGTTAGGCCCTTAGGCCATTTAATTTAGGTAAATTAATTAAGTCATAAAAAATAGAAGCATACCTAAATACCCTATGTAGCCTATGAAACCTAAGAGGCTTAAAGCCACCTCTCATAGGCTAAGGTGGTTAGGCTTTAAGTTGCAATTGTAAGGATTTGATCCCTTCACCTCAACATTGAGGGACAAACTCCTTACCATTGCAACACAACTATTTATGTGAAATAAAATGTAATCACATGATCATAAACATTTTTTCTAATTTATATAAAGAACCTTACCTACCTACCTCAAAAACATACCTGGAAACTACCATAGTACCTTGGCAACTTCAACATTAAATAATTAAAATTTGAAATTGTTGAAATTTTAATAGTTATTTCACAATAATGTCAAATTTTCAAAAACCCTAAATTGACACACATTTAAAAATTTGGTTGTTTCAAGCTTCAAGTTGTTGAAGCTTCTACAATTATGGGAGTAAAAAACCCACATTCCCACACTTTCACGGTTTTGAGGTTTAGAGTTTTGGGTGGGGGGTGTAGTTTTGTTGCTAAGGATTGTTTTTTGTGTTTTTGGGTTTTGTGTGTGTTTATGGATCATCAAGGGTTGGAAGAGATGATGCACTTGCTAATGCGTGTGATGTTAGAACTAGATTCAACCAAAGCAGTAGTAGAAGCATAGGCATAAGCTCATGAAATGCAAATGCGACATTTGCAAGTTGGTTGTAATGCAACAAAAAAAAAAGATGAAGTGTGGGAACAATTGTTGGGATTGCAAGGCCATCTTCATGTTCATCTAGTATGTCTAGACGTCACAAATTTGTTGTTCGCACTAACAATCTTCCTAACTCTATTTCAATCAATTGTTGGTGGAGCTAAACAATAACAACAACACCAACAACAACTAGACATGGAAAAGTTGCAACAACATCTGGAACTTTTGCCAAATGAACATCTAGCACATTTGGACAATATAATGGATGAGATTCATCATCTTCATATAGATTTAGCAATGAACGTGAACTCCTAAAGTACCATCACCACCATCAACATTATTTCAATTAGTCGTCCATGCATGACTCCAGATCTAACCAACTTTTGTCACACATGTAGTAAGATCAACCACTAGTAGAAAAAACCCCCTTTTTTAACTAAGCAACTTTCAACTACATGTTTCCAATTGGATTCCAACTATGGATTTTATTTTATTTTTATTAATATTGGGAGTTGCAAATTAAATTGAGACACCAACTAAAATGGTAAGAATTTGAAAACAATTTTCAACTAAGTGACCACCTCCCCCAATTGGGGTGGCATTGTCAACTTTCCAAGTTGGTTCTTAGTTGAAAAGTTGATTTAAATGTGACATCATTACGTGTCACTATTTTAGTTGGGAAATGTCACAACTCCACAAGTCAAACGTGTGACTATCTTAGTTCAACATCGTTTATAGTTGGATGACGTATTAAAATGATGGATGGATGAAATGCAAGATACATTTATGTTTCAAGTGTTGATTGTGGGGATTGCAAATAAAGTTGTGACCAATTTAAATCTTGTGAGGATCAATTGAATTACAAGTGAAAAATTACCAATTCCATGTCATGATGTTTATTTAATCGTCACCTATTTACATAATCCAAGGACACTTATGGTCAAATTCAAATGTGAAAATGTTCTCCAAGTGGGCAAATAAATGAAAAGACAACATTTCAACCCTATACCTTTATGGAGGATTGGCCTTTTTAATGAACCCTCCATACTCATCAAATAACAATTATATAATTATCATTGGTTATTTTAGGGACTATTTGTAGTAGTAGGTCATACTTATATTACACACCTATTAATTAATAATAAGTAGATACCTACCTACTAGTTATATATATGTGTGTGTGTTATTATATTTCACCTAAATTAGTATATCATATTAATATATTACTATTATGTATAAATTATAAATTATTATCAATATTAATAGTATTATCAACCATTATTCACTAATGAAATTATATTTTTTACTTAAAATTATTTCATACAACTAATATTAATTATAAATATGATTTATATTAACATTAGTGTATAATAATATTATAATTGATTATATGTATTAATGTATATAAATGTTTATTATTATAATGCACAATATTAACTATCATATTTACAATTAATGTTTGACAAGATATCGTAAAATGAATATTGATTTATAAATATCATCATGTTTTTTCTTCATTAATACTATCATTGAGTTAAGTTATAATTAAATAATTAATGAATATTAATAATATTATTTGAAAATTCTAATTAATACAATCTTAATTAATATATAGTAAGATAAAATATAATAATATCAATATGAATAGTTATTATTATTATTTTAAATATTTAATAATGATGATAATATGTTTTCTTATTTGTTAGATTTTTTATGTTTAATATTTAGTATAACTAGTAGGTGGATTAAGTTAGTATAACATAATTAGTGGGTAGGGTAGATAGGCCTATCACTAAACCCCTACCATATTTTAGAAGTTTTTTTTCTGTTTGGGAAAAAAATTCATGAACATGGGTGAACCAAGTGAAGATTTACAATATTGTTTGGAACTCTAAAAACAAAGGAGCAACAACAAAGAAGCAAGAAGAGGATGAACTTGTTCAAGGAAAAAAAAAACATTTAGACCGCCTTCAAATCTCATATCTTGCTCATTCCTTCATCGATTTGAGTGATTTTTGTTGTATTGGATGCGCTAGGTGAAGGGTTACAAAATCTTTTTGAGCTCCAAAGGCAACAGAATGACATCCAAAAATTTTAAGCTCCAGAATGTTTGCTCGGTCATATGTGCAAACCCACATGCCCATGACCCCCTTCACTTGGAAAAAGCATATCTTGGTCATTCCTTCATCAAGTTGAGTGATTTTTGTTGCATTGGATGTGCCAAATGAAGGGCTTAAAAAAATATTTGTTCCAAAGGCAACATAGAAACGTCCAAAGATCTTAAACGCCAAAACGTGTGCTTGGTCATATGTGCAAACCCACATGCCCATGAACTTTTCATTTAGTAAAGGCATATCTTGTTCATTCCTTCATCAATTTCAATGATTTTTTGTTGCATTGGATGCATAGATGAAGGGCTACAAAATCTTTTTGAGCTCCAAAGGTGATAGAGAAATGTACAAAGATTTATAAGTCTTTGTCCTTAAATTATCAATAGGTATATCTTAGTAGTTGCAACGAAGATGCAATTAAAATGTCCCATATTCTTTATCATATGTTTCAAGTTTGCAAATTATATAAGTAGATGCACCAACCATGTTTAAAGAAAGAATGGTACTTGGAATGAATCAATCAAAGTGGTTTGACCCTAAAAGCAAAACAAAAATAAAATATGATTATCCTAAATTAACTTATTTAGTAAATAGGTTTTGATGGGTAGGTAGTTTAGCTACATAGGCCTACTTAGCTACCTACTTAACCAAGCTTAGGCAGGTAAGTAAATATGTTACCTACCTACCTACATAGGTACTTATATTTAATCAAGTAGGTTGGTAGCTACCTAGGTTTAATAGGATATAAATTTTATGTCCACATGTCAAAATTTTATTGGATGCAAGATGGACGATTTAGATTAATGTTATTTATTAAAAAAAAATCTAAAAAAGTTGGTCATTGCCACATGTCACTATCTCCTTAATCCACATGTCAAAATATATATCCTTTTTAAATTAGATGATTCATATAATTTTAATTTTAATTTTAATATTAATTTTAATATTGAATATTGACATACAAAATTGATGATGTCATGAAATGTCATTGGATGAAGTTCATCCACTTTATCGCTCAAGTTGAAAATGATTTTCAATTATAACTGTCAATGTCATTCATAACTAAAATAATTTGAAGTGGCAATTGATGTGGTGTTGACACATGGCTTACATTTTCAACTTTTACTTGTTGACTACCGTGGTTTTTAGTTGCAAATAATATATTTCAATTGCAAATAAAATCTTCCAACTAAGTTTATTGTTTTCCATTTAAAATTATAATTGAAAAGGAATTAGAAAAGGGGGGTTTTCTACTAGTGTTGCAATTCGACCTATAAGTTGTGTTTATTGAGTAGTAGCAACAACAACCCCATGTTGTCTTTGACTTGCTTAATTACAACCAGTGGCAATAGTCAACATGGTGATGATTCTTCAACAACCACCATCACCATGGCAACAAAAGTTGTCGTCATTATTGATCAGTGGTGTTTAATATTTTCCAGCTGCTAGATTTTCACAACCTCTATTATGTTCTACACACCTCTTCTTCTAAGCATGCCATCCACAACATCTTTGTTTCATATTGTATTGCTAGTGGCTTCATCACTTCAAGGCATTCCCGCTCACGTTCTCTTGAAACCACGAGGAGCAAATTTACACATAATGTCCAACACGTTACTAATAAAGGGCAAGCTTATGCAAGAATTGCTACATCACAATCCCACCTTTTAAGCTAGGCACACAACACTTCTGCTTATAGGTTATATAGTTGATGTCATCTACTAATGACAAAATCAGGGTTGGAACGGGATACCATGTGCATTCTTTGATTCAATTAACATTCCTTAATATGCAAGAATACCATGATCACCCACATTCACATACAATGAATGCAAATGTAGTTCATTTGTGTGATACATGCACTCATGCATGTGAATATTTCTACAACTTGTCATTCATGCATGTTGCACTTCACAACACAACTCATGGCAACTGATAATGAAATGTTCACTTGGAAATATGGGTCATAGTTCACAATATTCTTGATGACATTGTACCCATTCAGAATTTCATCATTTTTTAGGGTTGGGGATGATTTTAGTTATGAAAAAAAAATTCCATTAACCAAAAACTTTATATTGGAATGTTCACCACATCAACATTGAGGTGCATGAAAAAAACCAAATGCTTGCAAAAACATTTGACCTACTTTCAAGTATTTGAACTTTATTTTTCAAACTTCCACAAAATTTAGATCCAATTCAAGTACTTGCAAGTAGTGGAAAAAAACATGATTATAACAATTTAGCTTTTGAAATTCATGCAAACAAGAATTAAACAATAATGTACCCAAAAATAATAATAATATCTTCATAAAATCATCTACAAGTATTAGTCTTTATATTTATATAAAGACCCTAGTATTTTATGGCTTACACTACTTTTTGTGTATACTTTACCATGCTTTCACCTTTAAATCATATCAAACATTAGACAAAAATGGCTTAGTTAGAACATATCAATTGTTTAAGCCAAAAATTTGACTAAGTTATTTTGATTTAGTGTCTACTAATGTTTGTTTTAACTAACTTGTTTACATATTAACTTGTATTCTAATGAACCCTTTTGTGACTATTTGTTTTATTAATTTTCACTATATAATTATTACTTCATGCTAGATGTGTATGAACAATTTGCTTAATTAACTTTCTAATTAGAATAAATTGACCTAATTTGCAACCTCAAACATACACTATTTTACCATATATATGTTCATACATTGAATTTGTGTACTATCTAATTGGAAATAAATTAGCATCCACAAAAACAACATGATTCATTAAAAGCACACGTCAGCTTAACTTCTTAAAAATGCACACAATATACACACATAGTTATTAGTTAGTTACAAACCTAAATGTTGTTATTTGCTTTAAGTTCAAAACTATAAATAATATGAGAAAAATACTTTAAAAATATAGGACGTGCATTAAATACTTCCTATTAATTATATGTAGTGGTTTGTTTCTAAAGGCATTGTACAATATAACAATTGCATCATCTACCCCACATAGTGGAAGGTCATTATCTAGATAAAAAATTGGAAAATAAACACCTTCTACTATCACATGCATGATGCCAATATATATATATATATATATATATATATATAGATATATATATATATATATTCATCTATCAAGTGACTACCATGATGCATAATCACCCTTCCACCAAACTTGACAAAATTTCCAAAGGCAATTTTGGTGCCTCCAATAGAGTTTTCAAGAAAATGAGTTCTTAATTCTTCCAATATTACAAAAAAAATGTAATGAGGTTAATGCCCATCAAGCTCCCACTTCCCATTTGCTCAACCATATACAATACAAATGAAAAACATTTTTCTGATCAAATGAAGGTGGTTTATGACCATTTTCAAGTAGTGGAACATTTTGACCATAAACCTTTAAATGAGTAGAACTTTAATGACTTGAAAATTGAATTTGGAATCAGAACAAAAAAATTCAAATGGTTACAAAATTATCAAAATTTTAAAACAAAATAGTTGTGACCTTTTTATACTTTGTAAGGTTTTTATAACTTATATAATAGTTACTTCATATGTGAGTATCTTTTGAGCTAGCTTGGAACTTGCAAAAGTTTATTTTCCTCCTTTTTTCTTGCCAAAAATTGAGGTTCCCACAACCTTGGAACTACCTTGAATAGCCCTATACATTTGCAAATTCTGAAACAATGGCATATACATATTATTTCTTACACCCATATGTGTTTGACACACTTGTAGTTTAAAATTATAAACACTCCATGCATGGAAGTATGGATTATACATTAGGATATTTAGAACCTAAGCAAATAGTAGACCAAGCAAAATATTTTATCACATCCTAGTTGGGGTTTTGTCTTATAACTTGATGTTGTCCACATGTGTGGATTCAATCCAACATTAAAGGAACTATTGATCTCCATTTCTTTGAACTAGATCTCAAATGTGATGTTTCACATAGTAAGCCATTCGCATCTAAAACCAATTGATGGCGAACCCTATTACCTAGCTATTTGCTTTAAAAGGAAATATGGCAAGCATTGGAACTAAATTAAGGCTCACCTCTTTTGGGGCCATGGTATGCGCTTCAAAATTGTTGATCATCATTTTATTCCCATGGGTACATGATTGTGTTTGTTTATCCAAGCTCACCACATGCATATTAAGGTCAAAATCCTTAGACCCCTACTCCAACACCATGGTTGTTTTCTTCTCCTTGTTAGGAGGGTTGCTAAATGTAATATTTGCAACTACAACATAGTTTCAAAATCCCATGTTTTTCTTGTTCCTTAGGCTTCTACTCATGAACCTCATGTATCTACTTTGGTGGAATAGCCAAACCACACTCTTAAACATGCACCACCTCCCACACATGGCACAACTTAAATTTAAAACCATTTATGCTAAAGGAAAATGAATCATAAAATTTGTTCAAGTAATTATAAACTCCCAAGTTGAATCCCAAGAGCTATAGACCTTACTTGAGTTCATATGTTTATCCAAACTCAAATAAATGTACCCACAAACCTTTCCAAATTGTTTCCAAAGGTTGTAGACCCTACCAAGGTTCAAATGGTTACTCAATAACTTCAATGCATACCCACATACATGATCACCACCTTGTTTCCAAAAGTTGCAAACCATGAACAAATTCAAATGTCAATTGCTTAAGTCAATTATAAAGATGTAAACCCTAAATAAGTTCAAAAGCCAATTGGGTGAAAACATGGTAAAAGTTTACAATTTAATTACCTTTGTAATCTACTTGTCAAGCTAACAAGAAGTAGGACCAAAAACCATCATTAAATTATTATACATTTAATATTTCTACTTAAATGATTAAAAACAAGATACTTCTTCACTATTATGAATTTATTTTAAAATTTAACATTGTAAAAGTAGGTGTCAATTAGACTTTTTCTAAATGTAGGTAGCTTTTGAAGCCTACTTTTTGCAATGTAAAATTTGTTTTAAGAATGTTTCAAATATATTCTACCAAAGCAAAAGTAAAATTTATTTATTTTCCTTCTTTTGAATATACAATGATCTTTATGTTATAACTTCAAACAAATATAAATTTTCTAATGAAAAAGTACTTTTGAACACCATATTGAGTAGTCAAATTCAAAAATACTTGTTCCCTACTTTTATTATTCCAAAATTTATTAAATTTTGCAATCAACTTAATATAAACCCAATGGAAAACACCATGGTTTCAAAATGAAGTTGAAGTAAAATTTGAATTTACTTTCTTATGTTTTTGTAAAAAATTCATTCATTTTTAACTCCATTATAAATCAAGGACATTTAATTGTATACTTTAATATGCTTTCACCCAATTGCCTATGTTAACTACATAGTTGCATACCATGAATAACAACCATGATCATGACATTGGAACTTAGGAATGAAAACATAGATTAAAAATCAATTATAATTGAACCTCAACCTCTTCCATCTTTGGTCTTTGCATTTGTAGGTTTTCTCCCTTTCATATATTTTTTGGATCTCCTAATGTAGGCATTGTTCTTAGATCTACCTAATGTGGATGAAAGGCAATATACGATGTATTGTAAGGCCCATGGCCATGGCCACATCCATTTCACTCCTTGTCAAAACACAAGAATGGTGCATGTGCAAGGAAGATCATAAAATGTACTCATTATTTTGTTCAAAATATAACTTGAACATATATGCTCTCAACTTTAAAACATTATCTTTGTGAGCATGTCTAGCTCATGAAACAATTTAGTTATGTGTGGTCTCCTAGCTCAATAAAGGTGACACATGGATTTTTGCAAGTAGGGGGAGAACACTTATTAGCACACATGTGTTGGCAAGAGTGACACTTGTTCACCTTCATGCCTTACTTTTAGTGAATAATTCTTGTTCCAATTTGATGTTTTCCCAACATAGTTGCAATCCATACCACAAGTATGTGTTTTATGCTTGCAATCATGAAGACCTTTGTGTCTTGCTACATCGCTGTAGCCATTCACTTATGTTCTTAATATGATAAATGTTGGAACATCAACATTGTCATCTGCATGCATTTGTGATCTCCCTTCCAAAAAGGATCTCCTAGATGGTATTGTTCAAAAATACAACAGAGGAAGCATTGCTCACACTTGGAACCACAGAGAGACAATTGTTGTTGAAACTTTGCTAGCATCACTAAAGCCTCTAGGCATAATTTATGCACATCTCCATCCTATGGAAGATCCATTATATTGACATTCAACCACTCAAGCATCATGTATACACATACATAAAAAAGAAATGACATTAGAAGTTCTAAGTGGAATTGAGAATACTTTTGGGGTATTTTTTCAAGTCCAAATGATGTTACACAAATTGATTTGAAAAGCTAGAGGGAGGTTAAAGATGCCCATGAAAAAAATTAAAAGTTTCATTTGTTTTGAAATGCTAGAGGAAGGTTAGAATTTTTTATTTTTATTTTTTGAGTGTTTTCAAGTAGAATACAAGGTAACAAGTACGTACAAAATATCTTGTTTGCACCTTAAAAATATGACTATATTATGTCAAAAAAAACTAGCTTAAAACCTTTGATTTGTAATAATGATTTAGAAGTAAGATGAGTTCACAAACATGAATTCAAGGTAAAAGGTGATTATTACAAATTGGAGCCAAAATAGTACAGTAACAAGTCACAAGTAACCCAACTTGCAAACACACCATGATTTGGACTTGGAAAAAATTCATCATTTTCTTCCTTATAATATATTCTATGATTGGTGGTAGGGGTTGTATGGAAGTGGCAAAAATTCCTAGGACTCCAAAATGGGAGTCCCAAAAATCCACAAATTTGTCAAATGAATCTTATTGGCCTCATAACTCAAGCTTAAAGGTTTTGATTAAAAATATTTCAAGTGACAAGTTGTCACCCTTCAAAAGAACTTTTCCAAATACATATTGCACAATCAAATTGGAAGTGTTTTGACCCCAATTTTAGGACTTTTAATCATTTTTTTGACTAGACGCAACTTTTAAATCTCCAAATTGTAAATATGAACCCACTTTTGATACATACATTTTAGGACCTTTGCAATGGTTGAAGGAGGGACTAACTTGAATAAGGTTTTATTTACACATTTGTCCCAAAAATTCAAAGTGTTGTATGACTCCAACTCTCAAAAAGGGTATCCATTTGAAAATATTGGGATCCATTTGCTTGCATTCTCCAATGTAATTGTGGGAGAATGTTTGAGTTGCAAAACATTTTCTAACATGTTCTCCCTCATGTTTTAACCTTAGTTGCAAGCCCAAAATTAGGGTTGTGATAATGAAAAATATTCATAGATGTAACAATTATAATTCCAAAAAATTCTCAAAACAATAGATAATTATTGGTTGAAAGTTTCACCCAAACTCAAAAAAAAAAACCAAATTTGTTTGTTGAATTTTTTAGTAGAAAGTGTGCATTTTTTGCTTCAACCAAAAATAAAAGAAAATGTTATTAAACCTTGTTTTTTCAAACTAAGAATATTACTATCTTTTTTTAATGAACAATAGAAGAGAATACCCCTTTTTCAAAATTGTACTATAAATATTATTTAAAAAGTTAATGCCACCCATCTTGAAAATTTATTGAAAGGTTTTCAATAGAAGGAATGATTAGCTATGAAGCTAGTTGATACCTTTGCCAAACTTGTAGTGACTTTTCAAGATGTCATTGTCTTCATTTTAATGAAAAAAAACATTCAAAAATTTCCAATTCATTGTCCGATCACTACCAAACTTGGTAAAAGTTCACCTTGAACATCATCATCCTTACTATTTGGGATTACTTCTTCATAATTCCTATCATTGGACTTAAATGACTAAACCTTGAATAAGATATAAAGATGAATATTTAAGTCTTGCAATTATAAGATCTTCATCTACTTTTGTAATTGCCTCCTAAACTATATAAATTATTGACTTTAATTATGTAGTGATGACTTCTACAAAATATCCTATTTTCCCTTTATTGAATACTTCAAAAGCAATCTTAGAAGGTTGGTAGGTGGAGTTTCCAAAGTAAGAATTCGGATTCCTTTTGGAAATCTTCAATGGGGTTCTTCAAGGTAATGGGACCCATAGATTCATTCAATATTCTTTTATTGGAATTAGGAAACATTAATGTTTATAGGTCAACTTTGAATTTGAGAAATGCAATCCAATAGGTTAAAATGCATTTTTATACAAACATTCATTTTCTTGGTAGGGTTCAAAATATTCCCAAATGTGCCCATTGAGGTTTCCTTTAGCAAGTTTGAAAGTTGATATTGTTGGTCAAGTCACACCTTCTTGGCTTTCTTCAATAACAAAATTTTTTATTATAAAAGCTTCCATTCTTCTAGGAATTTGTTGTAGTCTTGCATTTGGTTGTGGTTGATTTGCACCATTGAAGCTTTTGTTCCAATTGCTTCATATTTGGTTTGTAGGGCCATGGTCTCTTCCTTGTGAAGGAAATTATCCTTGTCCACCTTTAATTTAGATTCTTCAAGTTGGTAATGCATTAATTCTTTAAATCTTTATCAAATTTGGTCACCGCTTTAGTAATTTGGTGATCCATCTTTTGCACTGAATTTTTGAGCATCTCAAAGTCTATTTCATAATATAATAGTTTTGGTTTTGTCAACCATATTGGCCATTTGTGTCCTTTTGTGAGCCTCAAATTCCTTTGCAAATTTGAATTCAAGGTCCTTGTTTGTTTGGTGCAACACCTTCATTTCTCCATGTTATTCAACAACTTGATCTTGAAGTTTTGTCTAAACCTTTTGATATTTAGCAAGTTGAGTTGCAAAATTTATCTTTCAAATAATTCACTTTCATTTTGGCAATATGTTGTTTTTGTGATTCCATTTCAAGTTGCAACATTTGGGTGTGTCTAATGTTGTTTTCAAATTGGCAATTTTTGCAACTCTTTTTTAAGATCATTAGTTCATTGCTTGGTCCCTTGTCAAGTTTTAGCTTATATTTCATGCTTGTTCACCAGGGCATCATAGCTATCTACCAACTTACCTATGGTTCTTTCAACTATGTGAGTGAACTCAATGCCTTACATGATATGCTAAACCTTTTACATTATACATTAAGTCCTTAAATATGCATTTGTCATTTTCAACTTCTATGTGTATGATCCATCATAGTTTTAATCTTTATTCTCGATGAATTTATGTCATTGAAATGCCATTTGTAGAACATTTTGTCTAAAATGGTAATTTACTAATAGGATTTTAGATATTGAAATCAATTTCCAAAACATTCTATGTCCAAGATGGCAATGTTATTAATGGCATTTAATATTACCATAGTAACTTGGGAGCACAAATCCTATTATTTTTAGAAATGCTGAAATTTTAAAATTTTTACTTTTTTTCCCAAAGGAATTATTTTGTGAACATATAGCACTTGGAGAAAATTTGTAGTGTATTTGAAGGGCACCTTTTAGCCATCAATTTTGCTCTTAGAAAATGGGAGGGATATTATGCCTACTCTTCAATAGTGGGAGGGTTCTTACACCAATAGGCATAATTTCTCCTATGCCTCGTTATTTATGTGATTTGGTGCATGATAAATTTTGCATTGTGCTTTACGAGAGGTTAAAGCCCATGGGTGGGGGACAATTCCCAATGCGAAGCTGGACTTGACTATTGCCTCGTCCTTGGCCCCTTATTTTGAAAATGCCCCCATCCTAGGGATTTACATTACACAAAAATTAAGAATCTTTTGGAAATGGAACCTTCACAATCGTTGAACTCGTGCAATGCATTGCAAATTCCGGAATGCACGGCATTTCCATCCGCATTGCCGGGCCCATCCACGGGCGCCACTCGAACGGGGAATTCTGGCAGGCGATGTTTAAGAGCTTGCACATGCGGATTGCATTTAACAGTGTGTTGAGGAGGAATGATAATGCTCTACTGGACACTCTGGAGCAGCGTCCTACGGTAACAACTGCACTGCCTTCGACTAAGTAGGTACTTTCTGTTTGCAGACAGACAGACAGGAGCAGCAACATGCTGCACAAATCCTTAGTAGAGTGCCAGAACAGACAAGCTCACAAAACCCCAATCATTTACCGACTGCCATGTGCATTCGCCAATTCACAACAGAAATGGTGGACATTAGTAAATGGTTAGGTTTAGGGTTAGGGTTTCAGTTTTTGTGTATGATAGAGGAGGGCGAGAGAGAGAGAGAGAGAGGAGCAGGGCGATCTGTCTGTTGCTCTTGTTTTGTGGGCACAAAATCGCAGATTTCGTGGAGTTTGGGTGAGTGACGAGATTGGCGCTGTTGGTTTTTGGTGTGCTTTTTTGTGGGCTCGTGAAATTGTAGTTTTCATTTCAGTGGTATTTTGTTTTTCAGGGTCTTTGGGTACATGCTTTCAATGGAGGTATAGAGAGAAAGGAATATGGAGCTGCTGGTAGGCGTTGAGCATCTTCTAGTTTCAACAGGAGTCAAGGAGTGTGAAGCCATTATGTGACTTTCTTTTCAGTGAATAATGCTGAAGGAAAAGCCGGTGTTTTCGGCAATGGAGATGGAGGCCGGAAAGGAGGAGGGAGCATCCGGGGGTTTGACTGAGAATGGAGGTCATAGCCGTGACCATGGGGTTGGTGAAGGATTTGCAAGGCGTGCAACTATGGAGGGCTTGAAGGTTGAGCAGGTCGATGAGCCTGAGGAAGGGGAAATTTGTGGGGAAATTTGTGTGCTTGAAAAACCTTTAGAGTCTTCCATTGGCGGCTTGGTCGAGGAGAAATGTGGAGATGGGAAAAGGAGCCAGCCGGTACAGTCCAAAGAAGAGGGAGAACCGTTGTACAACGGCGCTATCCTAGAAGAAAATGGCAGGTTGCCTAAAGACCGGGAGGAAAATGGAAGTGAGAAAGAAGATGAAGAAGAGAATGAGGATGATGAGGAGGACGAAGAGGGCATGGTTGAGGAAGACAGTGATCCATTTGTCGAGAGTCCTGCCCATGAGTCCTCAGATACGACCAGCGATGAAGAAGAGGATGAAGAGGACGTGAAGGATGCAACAGGGAAGTTTAGTAAAGATCCTGCTGCAGATCTGCAGAAACTGATACGTGGCAATATAGAAGGAAGCAGTGACGATGAAGAGATCTCTATGGAGCCCCCTCGAACTGCACATGAGCTCAAGGTCCATATTTTCCTCATAAACAATTTCATTTTTTTCCCCCATAACCCATGTGCCAATAACCATTCTTTGGGCATTTGGACAATTGTGAGATGCTGTCTTGGTCCAACAGATTAGCTATGTGTGCAATTGATTTTGTTTCAAGTGGATTGGCTGAGCATTCTGTTAGGGAACACAATGCTGTGTTGTATTTAGTGTTGGCATTTTGTCTTCAAGAAGTACAGTCTACTGAAGCTATATACTTCTTCCTTTTGGAACTGCAGGAGTTGCCCCCAGTTCCTAAAATTGATGCAGTTCTTGAGCCTCATCAAATACCCCAATCTGTTGGCAATATCTCTTCCGTAAGCTGAACATTTCCTTATGATTCTACTGCTCCATTCCACAATTGTAGATGTTATGAGAATCTGCATAGTTTTGGTCATTTTAGTGATGCTTTGGACAGTTAACTGCTGTGTTGTGAACTCCAGCTGTGAGTAATTTGGATTCAGTGATTCTTGTATTTGAGCTATGGGTTGGGTTGTGCTTGAGTTAATCTGCTCATTCTGACCTTCCTACAGTTGTTTTCTTCTGTTCTGTAGGTTTTCTTCTCACACCAATTTTCACTGATTCTTTGCAGGTCTTTAACAAACAAGTGATTGTGGAAGCAACTGACCACAAACTTGTACTGAATGAAGGCTCTATTCTTTGGCTAACTGAGCAGCGTATACCATTAGGGATAGTTGATGAGGTGTTTGGTCCAGTCAAGAAACCATATTATGTGGTGCGCTATAATGAAGCTGCTGATATTCCAGAAGGTGCCACTCAAGGTAGGGATGTAGCATTTGTGCCTGAATTGGCCAACTTTGTTCAAGATGATCCTGAACTTCGGAAGAAGGGGTATGATGCTTCAGGTGAGCATGATGAAGAACTCTCTGAAGCAGATGAGTTCTCTGATGATGAAAAAGAGGAAGAAATGAGGAGAGCAAAACGTAGCAACCGGGTGCAGGGTATGGGTAACTCTGGAAGGAGAGGAGGGCGAGGTGGACAAGAAGGGGGTGGTGGAGACAGATCCACAGGAAGGAGGGGAAGGGGACGAGGAGGACATGGCAGAGGAAGAGACTTCAAAACTGAATCACCAGAAATGGTAACAATAAGACTTTCAATTGAAATTTGCAGCAAGAAATTTATAGTGGTTGTTCTCAGATTTCTTCTCTTCCTTTTGAAGCAGTAAACTGTAGCACACGACAGGTGTGAGGGAAATTGGCCTCTCAAAATTTATCTGTGAATCTTTCTACTGACATGGGTCCCATGTGGTGCATTTGTGCATGCAGCAAGGTGGGGCAGAAACTGCAGTACAGCAGATGGCAAGCATGGGACTTCAGAGGCCAAACTTTCAGGCATCTCCAATCTGTCATGCAGACAGGGGTCCTAGGTATGATCAGCAACCTAGGCAGCTGATTCAGCGATCACCTGAAAGACGAGATTCATGGAACAGAAATACTCATCCTGAGTCAAACTATCAGCCTGAGGCACGACCTGTAATGGTTCCTTACAGTGAATGCCAACCTCTGCCGTATCACCTGCCCCAATCTCCGCACCACAACTTGGTTCCTGGTATGAGGTCCATGCAGCAGCAGCAGCAGCAACAGCAGCCCATTCAGGGACCTCCAACACCTCAGTGGTTATCTCCTGTACATCATGTTCAGGGCCCTCAAGTATACCAAAGCTACCCAGCACCATATTTAGCTTCTAGTGTCAGGCTCCCACTGGGTCCTGATACTGCAGCATGTTTACAGCCAGGCAGAGGTTGGTGCTCTTACTGTTCATTATTCATGCTGTAGAGTTTGCAGGACACAGTTAATAGTTCCCAACAACATGTTTAAGGAAGTGCTTCATTGCTTTTCATTGCTGTGGCAACAACTCAGGTGAATGAATTTTTGTGAATTTTGTGAAAAATTGTGCAGGTGGGTTTCAATATCCAGGACATATGTTCCAGACAGGGGTTGGCTTGGGACCACAGACTCCCTATCCCCATCCACCACAGATATATGCACCTATGCCATCCCAATCAACAGGAACTGGTGTATTTATCCCTCCAATCTCACAATACACAAGGAACTCACAATGTAATCAGTCACAAGGTCTGGGTCACCCAGATCTTCAAGATAGAGGAGGTACAGCAGGCAACAACATCCAAGTTACAGGGATAGCTCAGCATAGTTCTCCTGCTCCAGCTTATTTGCAGCAAGGGGTTGGCCCTCCTCTAGGAGGAGGTGCTCACAGCCTGAGTAATATCATGTACTGGAGTAATAACACCAGCAGGTAGTGAATCAAAATGCAGTTTTGTTCTCTTGTTGCAATATACACGGTGGTGGTGGTGAGCACCATAATCAGTGCATTCTCAGTTTCCTGAAACTCTCTGTTTTTTGCATGTCTGTAGTTATGCACAAGGGTTTTCCATCTTTGAACTTTTGTGTACAATTGCAGGTTAAACTTTCATATGTATAAACAACACAAAACTTTACAAGATGAAGGGTGTGGTAGGAGAAGGGTGTGGCAGGAGAGTCAATGTGGTGTTTACTACCAGCAGGAATGATTGATGATGTGTACTTTTGGGTTTGAGCTTCATGAATCAATCGCATGTACACTTGAGGCCCAGAGACAGATGTCTCAATGTTAGTAGCAAAGAGAAATACTGAAGACATAAACTGCCTTTAAGATGCATACTAGAGCTTTAGGAAACCATAAAGTTTCTGTTCAAAAGGGAAATACTGTGACAACTGACATCTTCTGCATGTATCAAGTAATGGACTCAAAACATCCATTTTGACTTCACACGATTAACTGGTGAAAGCTCCTTTCATAAGTTTTCTGAACATTCCAGTACTGGGCAAGGTGAGTCCTATTCTAAAGATCTGAACAGTAGGAAGCAACCAAAAAATAACATGCAACACTAAGAGGTTGAATGAAAGGCCAATAACATACACAGGTGAAAGCTGAAAGTGGAGGTTTTCAGAACCATTATCTGATGCCATAAATATGTATGTGATTTGCTAAACATCCATCTAATATGTTCAACCTTGACGAATGCACAGAAAACATCAATATGGCCTTCTCATGAATTGACTCCTAAACAAGAGAATTTCTCCACTTGGATCTTAGAAAGTGACCTTCACAAACCAGTTCAGTATAGTTCAAACTGGTTGCATACTTCCCAGTTCAGTCTAGTTGAAAACTGGTTGCCTGCCATCTGGAAAGTGTGAATGGAAAAACATACCAGAAAACAGGTATGCAGTTTTGATTATAGGATGAGATCCTGGTGGTGAAGCATTGATAGAAGGGCTTCTGATCCTCTTGTTCAGAAAATGTGGAAATCAATTCCAGTGCGTTGAATAAAGGGAACTAGAGCTCAGAAAAATTTAGGGTTCAGAACCCACATGATTTTGAAGTCATGCCAAGCCTCCCACAATTAGCAAGCCTGCTAGAAGAAGCAGCACCATATGGACTAATTGCAGTGACTGAGCAGCATGCGATCCAGTGGATCCCACTTCATCTGAGACCTTCCAAATTTCACAGTAACCTTCATGTGCCACTTCCACTCCTGCACATTGTGCTTCTGCTGCTCCACACCTAAACACCAGAATTCAAAATTGAATGCATAAACAAGCAAATCTGCAAACTATCTTTTCAACTGTTGTTTTTAGACCCATTTTATCGTTGCATGTCATAACCTTGTAACTTAGATTCCCCTCAGCAGCATTGGACCTGAAGACATGTATTCCAATTTCAATTGCAATGCACTGAGAAGAGAACTGCAACGACAAATTAACTCACCAGTATGTGACTCCATCTGAACCACAGACTCTGTCAACAGCAACATCACAAAAGAACACAAAACTGTCAACAGGTTTTGAGCAAAGACAAAGATGAGATTGGCAGCAGAATGACCACAAATTTAGGGGAAGACTAACCATGAATTCATTCATCCAAATCATTAAGGATACAGAGTAGAAATCATTATGTAGAACAATGAATTCCATGTCCTCAGAAGCAAGATGAAACTTACGGAGCAGCACGGAAACAATTCACAGTACACGCAGCTGGTTTCCTGTTTGACTCATCACAAGCCCCTGAATTCAAAACCCAATTGCAGTAAGTAAGCTGGCTTCCATATATTTTCTTTGATCAACAATGATCATGATATGCACATGCATGTGTGACTCAGAATTGCATCCCAAACTCTCAAACAGAACAGACCAAATTTGACCACCTCAAACCATTTGATGATGTTCAGAAACATCTCAGATAACAACAATGCTTTCATTCTCTTGACAATAAGGTCAATGTGAGACGCCTTCAATTTGTTTCAAGAGTGTTAAGTCATTGTTAGAGCTCCAAATCTGGAAAGGAGACTTTAGATTGGTTCTTATAATCTTCCTTGAAAAACTAGGGATTCTTCTCATGCTGATATCAATAAAAGTCTACTGCTGTAACACATGTATGGGTGCAGATCAGACATGTTGGAAGCTTCATGACACTCTGACATCCACTTCAACCCTCCATACATTCAAGTTCCATTTAGCATGATGAATCTGCTCTTGGAAGTGAGATGGTGTACAACCCTAAGCCCCCTGGAATCATCTGCATACGGAATTTAAAGTTGGGTACAGTAGATTTGAAGCAGGAGAAACACACCTGGGGAAACAATAATGGCATGATCAGCAAGAGCATGGCATGCACTTATGTAGGTCACCTGACCTTCTGCACACACCTGCACTCCACCCCTTTGTTTAGATCACATGCCTTTTATCTCCTCTCAATTATCTCACACACAAAGCTGGTGCCACTGCCACTCTATGAAGGACCTTCTCAGTTCAATCCTGAACTGCATTTCCTCCCTCAAGCATTCTTTTGCACCTCAGTTTTCCATGCTCTTGCATCACCAATGATCACCAGGTTCTAGTCTGGAGCGTTCTTTCTACATTCCAGTTCGCCACAACATTCTTCAAATTGTTCATCATTTCTGGAAATGGTATTCGTTGGGTTCCACTAGCCCTCGAGTTCTTCCTCAATCTCAGAAGCCTTAGGGTTTGTGTGTCCTTTTCTCCGAGCTTCATTGTTCAGTATCGAGAGCTTAGGTCATCTTCAGAGGGTGCTTCGTCATTCTTTCAATTGCTCGATCACTAGGATTTTTCTTCACGGTCTACATCCTCCAGATCATTCCTGCAGATCCTCTAAATCTATTTCACTGAAAGATCATAGAAGAGAGGGAGAGAAGCATACAGGATTGGAAGAGTCGCATGAAGACGGGGAAGGCAACAACCATGGGAGCTCCCACAACGGCTTCCGCTGCTCACTTCTTCCGCGAACTATGACATTCTCCTCGTGAGCCTCATGAACGGCACACAGCAACAGCATAAGAAACGGCAAAAGCAGCTGCTTCCATCCGTTCTCCGCCATTCCACATCCCTCCCTTCTCACCGATAGGTACTCACGCCACAGCGCCTATCGCTCCTCCAAAAACCAACAGCCACAGCTTCTTCGCTCTGACCTTATCTACAGCGGTAAGAGCTTCTTCTTCTTCTTCTTCTGTTTGAGCTTGGCAATGAAATCAATGCTGCCGTCTCATTTTATTTTTTCCCCTCCTTGACAACAAAAGCAACAGATCTGCTGCTCTTCTTCGCCTCTGATTCAAAAACGGAACCCGTCAGATCGAACCAGAAATCATGCATGAAAGTACTCACAGTAGTCTATTTTCAGCGCGCTTGATCAGAGATTTGGTCTCTCCACTTCGCCATACCGTTAATGCTTTCTCGGTTTCTTCACCGCAAAACAGGGTTTCCTCTCGCATTCAAAAGCAGATCCGTTGCTGGCTGTTCCAGACAGATTCTTCCGCTGGTTTTTTCCTCCCATTCAACACCAGATCCGTGGCTGGTTGTTCCAGACACAGATTCTTCTGCTGATTTTCTTCTCGCATTCAAAACGAGATCTGTGGCTGGCTGGTCTGGTTATAAAACAAATTCGAGGCAGGGTTTTCCTACAGATCTGAGAATGAGTAAAGAGTTTTGCATGCGACCGTAGTTGACACGGCGTCGATACTCTGTCTCATCATTGTTAATACTACTGTTTGTCCATTGTCTTCGTCAGAAAAAACACCAGGATTTGCTGCGTTTCTCCGCCGCGATGATCAGTCAATCAGATCCATTCGGTCCAATTAGAGATAGTGAACAATTTTTTTTTTGGCTTACAATAAGTTATCGATTTTTTTATTTATTATTTTTTTATTTGGCTTAATACGGTTATGTGTAGGTGGTGTCCTGACACATACCAGTGGGCGTGGCGATGGAGTGGAGGAAAGCTTTGGCCGTTGCAACCTAGGGTACGGGTCTATTGTTGCCACGAGGAAGGTGATGAGATGACAGGAGGACGAGGAAAGGATGGTGAACTAAAGCGCTGACCAAGCCGCTTCGAGTCTGCAACAGCAACAGCATCGTCAACTCACGCGGCATCCCTTGAAACAGCCACGAAGCTCAAATTCCGCACTAGGTATGCACATTCCTTTACGCCCAGAATCTTCAAAGTCTTGTGTGAGTCATTTCCGGCTTTATGCCTCTTTGGCCCTTTTTTTCTCCTTCCCTCTTTTCCCATGCAATTGGATACAATTGTCTTTAGAATCCAAGGAATTTGACTCTTACCATAAGTTGATTTTTTTTTTTTGGATTGAAAATCTTCTTTTTTTTGTTGTGATAAGATCTATTTCAATTTCTTTAAAGTGTAATTCAAAATGTAGGTTACCTAATGTATCTCTTTCTTTTATTGTTTTTGTTGGGGGGGGGGCATCTTCAAAAATGGAATGCCCATTTTAATTGGAGATGGACTTTAATCTTTTGAAATGCCTTTTTTTTTTTCATTTAATGATACCACAAGGGGAAAAAAGAAATGAAATCAAAGTAGTCTTTATGCATGGTAAGTCTCATGGCCTCGAGCTTGACCTAACATTAAGTCACTTGGAAATTTTTCTTAATTGTATTTTGGAAAACAACTAATATTCATGAGTATCCCTCCTACTAGAGAGTGAAATAAATTTTACAATTACAATTAAAAAGTGAATAGGTTCATATGCCTATTTATTTTAAATGTTTAAATAGATGTAAGAAGCTTCCTACTCCTATATATACCCCCTTAAATTACATATGTTTTAGTTCATGTTTTAAAAATTAAATCAATAAAAACTTGCTATGATTTTATTTATTCTTTGAAAAAGTCAAATTATTACAACTTTATGATGGGTAAAGTTAATGCAAGTGTAGAACACTCTCAAAATAAGAAGCCTAAATGTAAGCCCGTACTTTTGGAATTGTAGACCTTAGGGCTCTACTTCACAATTATTGAAAAATATTTGGTGATTTGTAAAATTCACACATGGAACATGGTATGTTTACATTTAACATAAGATGAAAAGTTTGATAAATTTTAGTTTTTCATACAACCATAAAAATTTGCAAAAACATTTATATGTGAAGTAATGTTGGCAAAAGATTATCATTGGCCACACATTTTTATAAATTGTGCCCTTAACAATAGATCAAAGTTAAGTAGTATTAACATTGAAAGTTATCCTTCTTTTGAATGTTGGGTGATTATGAAACAATACCAAATGAGTGCACAAAAAATGAACATGTCACAAAAAAGACTTTAAGTCCTTAGAATATGCTTCTTTTCAAACATGATGAAAAGTTTTAATTCAATGTTTAATTGCAACTCAAAAACTTAAAGTAGTCATTTTATTTTCTTTGAAACCATTGTAATTTTTTTTTAATGTTAATTGTTTTTTTATAATGTATGTGGGGTGATTTTCTTAATTTCATTTTATCGATTTTCTTTGTTTTTAATTGTTGTGAAACAAAGAAAAAAATTCATTTTTTAATGTATGTTTCAAAACATTGAAAATTGTGCTTAATGTTCTTTTTCTAGCATCATTATAAATCCTTGTGTTAGCATGTGTCCATAATTATGTGGATATGATAATTTTGCTTGAATTATGTGTAACAAATTAATTTTCATTGAAACATTTCCAAAGTTGTATGTATGCAAACTTTGAGTAAACAACTCATATTAATATAGAAATGATTCACCCATGTAATTTTTTAACATTTTATTATGATGTTCACTTGATGTGGGTTCTTCCATTTAAGAGTGGTTTCAAAACCAAAATTAAAAAACTCAAATCAATTCTATATTTGAAACTTATTTCAAAACCATAAACTTAATTATTAAAAACCTAATGTTTATTAAATAAGGCCATATGAACATAAGTGTTTTTGGTTCAAATTATTTAATTTTGTTATGAATTACATATGTTATTAACAACTTAAATCTTGTTGTGATAAAAGATTATCAATTTAAATCCACCATGTATCGCAAAACACACACGTAAGCAATTAAAAAAATATTTATACACAAAAACATTTGAGTTACAACAAATACATCAATTTGCAAATTAAAATTACAAAATTAAAAAAATTAGATAATAAAATTTTTTACATGAGCAATATGACACAAAAACTAAACTTACTGAACCTTTTAGCGTTTTAAAAACTTGAATTTTAAATTACAAGTAATTAATATTGAAACATCACCTTATTATTGATTTATAACAAGTCAATTCAACATCATTCACATTTAAAAACAAAAGCCTTGAATCTTAACTCTTAAAATTTAAATATTGAAGTTTAAATGTTCATCTTATATTGTTATTACTTATAACATTATTTATTTGATGCATTGTACATTATTTTAATTAAAAATTAATTAAAAAATATGAACTAATGAAATGGGTTTGAATGATTACATTAAAATTACAAAATCAATGGACAAATTAAAATGAACATCTAACAACTTATATTTACAAAAATGTGTTTTGTGCAAAATAAGTAAATTTCTTTCAATGACAAGAAGATGACATGTGTTTTTCATTTGTTTTCACATGATAGGTTTCATTTTGAATCTTTCACATTATTATTTTTAAATTTAGGTCAAATTTTTTGAATGATTTTTTTTGTGATTTTTCAATTTGTATTTCAAGTTGAATTATTATTACTTTCTTTTAGAAATAATAATAATTTCAATCATATAATTAAATTTTTTTTTCTAAATTTGATATTTAACATTACTGATTTAAAAAATATATGTAAGTCCATTTTTTATGTGATGCATGATATGCTTGTCACAGGCACGAAAAAAATCAAGATTACAAAATAGTTTAACCAAATCCAAAATAAGGTAGCCTGGTTTCAAATCTAGATCATTAAACAAAAAATAAATAAAATAAGCACACAACACGCGTGAAACAAAAATGCAACAATATTTTATTACAAAACAAAAAAATACAACAAGGTTATAAGAAAAAATGTACCTAAAACTAATGTTGAATAAACTAAAAGTAATGAGAAATTATATTTTTATTTATACCCTATTGATGGCCAATGGAAGGTTCCAAACTTGATGGCCAATGGAAAGATTCCAAGCTTGCTAACCTTTGTAATGTTCCAAATTCATTAAGCTTGGAATGTTCCATGTTTTGAGCTTATAAACTACTACTCTTCTTGGTTAATAGTAGTTTCTGTAGCATTGATCCATGTGGCCAACTCTATCTCACTATGTGGGCTGGTGAGTTGAAGGGCTGTGATATCTGGTTTTAAGCTTAGTGGCCTTTAAATTGTTCCATGTTTAGTGATCAATAGAAGTCAAACTTAGTCACACTTGAAATGTTCCATGTTTGATGTCCTTCGAGTGTTACTTCTCTTGTCCAGCTCCAACTAGGTTCATGATCGTAATGTTAGTACGAAATTATGCAATCATTTTTTTTTCCCTCACAAAGCTTGAAGTGCCAAAAATGGACAAATGTGGCAGGGAACAATTACCTTCCAAAAACCACGAGATCACAGAATTAAACAAGTCCCTGTTTGTATGCGATGTGGACTAGTAGTTTTTCGTGACCGCCATAGTTGTAAAACAACTTCTCCCCACTCGATAAGTGCCGAAGGGCAATTTTTTAGGGAAGAGGCTGTCCAACTTTTGGAGCCAGGACGCGAGCTATGGAGGCAGATTTGTTTGCACGAATTCAGTCGCCCAATCATCTGCGTAGTGCTCCAGTTCTTCTTGCGACCAAATTTCTTTATTTCCGACATTTCTTTTAATGGTGTGCCAATACCTAAAGGAAAGAAAATCAGGCGTCGTGAGGAAAAAAAAAGGTTTTTTGAATGAGCATCCATTCGGGCTGTGGAAGGGTACCGACATGTCTATAGTGAAATCGCCTCAACAAAACATGTGCCCGAACAACGCCATTCAAGACTCTCAAGAACAAGAGCAAAGGATGGTGCCATCGTACCGAAAAAGATCTCCTAACGTTTGAACATGTTCCGACGCTTTCGTCGACGACACAAATTAGTGCAAAATGATGGCCATCATCTCCCCCTGATGGATTAACATAAAATCACAGTGTTAACCATAGTTCGAGTATTTCGAAATTGTGCCATTTGTTGTAGGTGGAAAATTCGACATAAGAAGAAGGTTAAGCAACATCTTGTGGATAGAACGTCACAACCACATAAGAAGAGTGATAGGATTGTTGCAAGACTAGTAGCAAGCATGGCAGAAAAGGGGGGATCGTCAATGTCTACATCAAAAAGCGAACGTGACACCAGTAGCAATGAAAAGCAATCTAAAGAACAATCCAATAGCACTAGCTCTGAACGACAATAACAAAAAAGGGGTGCATTCATTGCAAAATGCGTATTCAACAGCCAAGGAAGTGAAAAACATTGGCAATAAACGAATGGCAACAAGGACACCAGACCAGGTTTAAAACAAAAAAAAAATTGCATTGTTTCATGCAACTAGTTTGTTTTTGGAAGTTGTTGGTAGGTCAAGAACCAATGCTTGTCCAAATTAAGTGGTCAAGACTATTTATTTATTCCCTAACCAGGAGCAAAGATCTCATTATCTTTGTTTTTGTTTCTTCTCGTATGGATGGTTTGAATCTCTTCTCCGTGTTAGATTGTCTTCCTCCTTTTGTTAGACCAACCACCATCTCTGTCATCATTGTTGAACCACAGCCAATCCTCTCTGTACCCTAAACATGTTGACGAAAGTTACCAAGCAGACTTGCTTGTTACAACTAGCCTTGCTTAAAGCCAACTTCCTCTTCACAGGAACTTTTCCTTGTTTTAGTAGCACACGACACCTCACCAACCTTCCAAACAATCAAAACCATTAAGGTTTTTACCCATAGCTTTTAAAGCGTAACAGGGATATGTTGCAACCACCAAGTGGGTTCAGCAAGTTGACAGTCCTGCCAACCTACATGCCTGCTTGGATATAACCCATAGAACCAAGAATGCGAAATGCAGATGCTACAATTTAAAGAAGACAATTGGCAGAAGAGTCAGGATGACTCCAGTTGAACTCAAGAAGGCTACCATAAGTACGGTCCGCAACTCCCAAATACAGAGCTTCAGAATCAGGGCTGAAGGGAAACCCTGCGAATTCACCAAAGAGTCTAATCTCTTGTCACTTTGCATAGTCATGTTTGGTGTCAAACACATGCTTCAAGTTTGCAGGCTCAGCCATAGCCAAAAAACACCCCTCAAAAGTAAAGCAGAGGGAGTGAATAGCACCTATGTATCCCTTTAAAAATGCTAGTGAGGACGCAAGGTTTTGAATGTCCCACAGACAACAGGTTGTATCTTGGTTCACTATCACAAAAACCTAACCATCTGGGTGCCATGCTGATGCAAATGAATAGTCTAAGTGGCCCTTCAAAGTTGCAATGACCTGCAATTTTCAACACAACCTTTTTGTAGGTTGTTGTTATGGGACTCTGTTTATAAGGACCATAACTTTCAAGCAGCCCATCTACTGAGTGACTAATCCTCCTTTTGTAACCAGGAGGTAGCTTGCTTCCTTGCACAAAAGATGATGGGGTTGTATCTATACTACCAACAAAAACAAAAGTAAACAGTGCTTCCAAACCATATGAGTGAAGGTAGGACATATGCTGTGTATCTGTTTCCTCCTTGGTCTATTGCTAGGTAGAGCTTTTTCAGTCTCAAAGGTACTTAGTTGTAGGCTTTCTTGAAGAGAGCTGAGACACCATTTTTTGTTCTTTCCATGATTGTGTAAAGGTCTTACTCTTTTAAATACAGCCTTGCAACAAAATGGAAGCTGTTTGAATGGAGGAATGTTGGCTGAAATGGGATCAATGCACTATTTGAAGCTACATCTTGAACAACTTCAGATTTTATAAATGGAATTGAATACAACTTGTGGTGTAAACCAATAGACATTCTAAGAGAATATTGGTTAGAGGTTTGCCTGCATCACCTTGCTGTGCATGGGCAATCTATGTCTATTGAGAATGCTGATAGAATTCTGGAAAGGATTAATTTACCTTGCCACCCTGACTATCTGAGAGAAGTCCATTAGCATTATCCCCCACCACAATCATCGTTTTGGTATCTAGACTGATGGATGTGTGCTGCACCTCCATCCACTGAATTAGTTGTCCTATGAAAGATGGCATGCAGAATTCCACAGAAGAGCTTTCTTTGGCTGTTGCTTTATTGTCATTTTTCTTATGTATTGAATGTATTGATTATTGGAAGTTGCCTAGGTGTAGGATCCATATGTTTTCAAATTACTGACATGGGATTAAGTACCATGATTGAGAGCAGAGAGCAAATTCAAAGAAAGGTTGTAAACTAGTCCTTCACAATATGGTCAAAGGGGGGTGGAAAGTTGCACTCCACACCAGGCAGAAGAATATTGCAAGCCTAATGCACAAGGTGGGCCACCTCTAGGATATGGTGGGCAACTATGGAAATTAGTTGATAGACATTCAGAGTGTATGCCACCACTTGGGCATTGTGGACACCTAGGGCAATGGGCAAGGGGACAATCAAACTGCCCACCACCACCACATGGGCACTGTAAGCAGCAAGGCCAGTGGGCTGCTAGCTACCAAGGTGTTTGTTTAAACTTGATTTTTTTGCCTCAGAAGATGTGTATACATTGTTGACAATAGGCATATGAGTCATAGAATATATAATTCCATACCCCTAGAGCTCTATGGATCCATTTTTTGGGGTTGCAGAAAAAACATGCACGGCGAAGTCCATCATTATCTTAGGTGGTAGTTGCAGAGCTAGCGTCAGTTGGCCCAAATGGAAACCTAGTGAGTTCCCATAGATGCATATGGATACATTCTTGTAGTTGTATTAAGGGATAAATTACAAACAATCTTAAATTAGTGAAATTAGTGATGAAATTTTATAATCAATGATGTTTGTTGAACTAGGTTGTAATTATGTTGGGGAATGTATGCAAATTTGGCAGGATTCCAGTTCAACCATTCTCTCCTCATGAATTGCAACAATTGAAACAAAATTACCAGAAATCCTAGAGGCATGCAACTTAAATGCTCGGGGAATTGAACAATTGAATGCTCATGTGGAGTTGTTCATGACAAAATTGCTGGCACAGTCAAATGCAGGAGTGTTAGGTGCAAGTTTAACAAGTCAAGGAGGCATTGCAAGAACTACTGAACTTGCCACACACACCGTAGACGTGCAAACAGCCACAAAGTGTACAAAGCTTGGGGAGGGGCATGGTATTGAATGCCCTATAGAAATGCAACCATCCATAAAGCCTACTGGACTTTTGGAAGGGCATGCCATTGAAGACAAGGGTAGAACTAGACATGGGGATATTGGCCATATTACAAAGGTGCACATTTGAACTTTCTTTCATTGATGAAAATTAGACATCACTGTAATAGAATGATGTGGCATGCCAAAACTAGACAATAGTCAACATTTACAAATATGTGGATTGAAAGAATTTGGGGG
>Ga0209208_10001862_pt1 | contig 30126 bp, 30 predicted proteins | sample S1TSphfallax_3_FD_187694 | JGI IMG/M metagenome (GOLD analysis project Ga0209208, IMG submission 187694) | Host-associated microbial communities from peat moss isolated from Minnesota, USA - S1T2_Fd - Sphagnum fallax MG (SPAdes) (version 2) | ecosystem: Host-associated > Plants > Peat moss >...
GCTCGCGCGAGCGGCGAGGTCGATGTGCCGCGCGAGCTCGTGTCGTTCTTTGCTTCGCCGTATCCCGACGAGGTGACGGTGAACATGACGCGCGTGACCGATATCGATCCGCTCGATCCGGACGACCTCACCCGCGCCGAAGTCGAGGCGCGCCTGCAAGCGATGCAATTGCTCGCGTTCTTCCGGGCGCGCGTGCCGGGTTTTGCGAACGCGCGCATCGCCGCGACGGCGACGCAGATCGGCATTCGCGAGTCGCGCCGGATCGTCGGCGCCTACACGCTCACGGCCGACGACGTCGTGAACGCGCGCACCTTCCCCGACGCGATCGCGCGCAGCGCCTATCCGATCGACATCCACAACCCCTCGGGCGCCGGCACGACGACGCGCCGGCTCGCCCCCGGCGCGAGCTACGAGATCCCGTACCGCTGTCTCGTGCCGCGCGATCTGGAAGGCGCGATCGTCGCCGGACGCTGCATCTCGACGACCCACGAAGCGCTGGCCTCGACCCGGCTCACCCCGACGGTCATGACCCTCGGCCAGGCCGCCGGCACGGCCGCCGCCGCGGCGGTCGGGGCCGGCGTTCCGCTCCGCGCGGTCGATACGGACCGTCTGCGTGCCGCCCTGGTCGCCGACGGCGTCGACCTGCGCCGCGCCGCCCATGTCTGATCGGGCCCGCCTGGCCGCCGAGGCCAAAGGGGTCGCCGTCGAGGTCGCCGATCTTGGAGACTGGGGCCGTGCACGGTTGATTGCGGAGTACGATCCCTCCGGTCCCGTCATCCGCATCGATGCGCGCGCGCGAGCCGCCGCCGCCGATCCGCTCGCTCATGAGGAACTCGCCATCGCGCACGAACTCTACCATCATCTCGAGCGGACCGGCGCCGTGCCGCGCATGCGCTCTCGCCGCGAGCGCGAAGCCGCCGCGGATGCCTACGCACGCGCGTTCGTCGCGGGGCGCGCATGATCGTTGCCGGAATCGACGGCGGGCAGACCTCGACGACCGCGGTCCTCCTTGACGGCGACGGCGCGGAGATCGGCCGCGGGGTCGCCGGACCGAGCGATCACGTCGACCAGCGGGCCGATTCGCGCCGCTGCGCCGACGCGCTCGAGTCGTCGGTGGCCGCCGCGCTCGCTGCCGCCGGCCTCGCCCCGGACACCCAGCTCGACGCGATCGTGGCGGGCATCTCCGGCTATGACGGCGTCCTCTTCGGGATCCCCCCGGCCTTGCCGTCCGCGAACGTCCGGTTCATGCACGATGCGCCGATCGCGCTGGCCGGGGCGATCGGCCGCCGGCCGGGGGTCGTCGTGATCGCCGGAACGGGGTCCGTCGCCTACGGCGAGGATCGCTCGGGCACGAGCGTGCGCATCGGCGGCTGGGGGTATCTGTTCGGCGACGCCGGCAGCGGCTACGCGCTCTCGCGCGATGCGCTCGCGTATGCGATGGCGGAAAACGATCGCGGCGTCCCGAGCGATCTCGGCGCCGCGGCCTGCGCATTCTTCGATGTCCCCTCGCTGCGCGCACTGGTCGCGGCCTGCACGACGAACCAGATCAGCCGTCCGCAGCTGGCGAGCTTCGCGCGCGTCGTGGTCGACGCCGCGCGGCTCGGAAAAACCGAAGCGGCCACGCTCGTCGATGCCGCCGCAACGGCCCTCGCGAGCCTGGCGGCGCTTGCGATCGCCCGGCTCCAACTCGGGGACGCCGCCGTCCCGGTCGCGTTCACGGGCGGGCTTGCGAGCGCCGGTGACATGCCGCTGCGGCTAGCGGAGAAACTTGCCGTGCTGGCGCCGCACGCGCACCTCGTCGAGCCGCGCAACGATCCGGCCGTCGGTGCCGCGCTGCTCGCGCTTGCGGAGGCCGGATCGGTGGCGCGCTCGTCGTGATCGCGCGCCTGCGCGGCCTGGTCGTCTCGGTCCAGGCGCCGGGTTCGCTGCTCGACACGCCGGCCACGATCGCGCTGCTCGCGCGGGTCGCCGAGGCCAACGGCGCCGTCGGCGTCCGCGTGGAGGGCGGCGCGAACATCGGCGCCGTGAAGCGGGCCGTCACGGTCCCGGTCATCGGCCTGGTCAAGCGCAACTATGCCGGCTTCTCTCCCTATATCACGGCGACGCTGCGCGAAGTGGCCGAGATCGCGGCGGCCGGCGCCGACATCATGGCCTTCGACGCGACCGAACGGCCGCGGCCCGGCGGCCTGACCGTCGCCACGCTGATCGCGGCGATCCGCGCACGCGGCGCGCTCGCGATGGCCGACTGTTCGAGCGCCGCCGACGGCCGCGCCGCGGTCGAGGCCGGTGCCGACCTCGTCGCGACGACGCTCTGCGGCTACACCGAAGCGACGGCCGGGATGTCCCTTCCGGCGCTCGGCGTGTTGCGCGATCTCGTCGCGACCGGCCGGCCGGCGCTGGCCGAGGGTGGGGTCGGAAGTCCGGCCGACGTCGCGGCGGCGATGGCCGCCGGCGCGCATGCCGTCGTGGTTGGAACCGCGATTACGAACGTCGACGCCCTCGTCCGGCGTTTCGCGGCGTCTATACCGATATAAGTACGCGCGGCCCCGATGACGATTCTCCTAGCATTGAAAGTTGTGGTCCCTCGGCGCGGTGAACGATCCGTCCGAACGGGTAAAGCGAGGATGTTGTGGCGCAATCGGTACGGCCGAAAGCCGTAAGTCTGGGTCCGGGCTTTTGGCCCGTGACCTTCCTGCTCGCAGTCATTTCGATTGCGATTTCGATTTTTTGGATCGTCGTGCCCGAGCCCATCGGCTTGGTCGCGGCGGCCGATCCGGCGGGCGAAGTCGATACGCTCTTCCGCTTCTTAGCGGTCGTCGGCTCGATCATCATGGTCTACGTCACCGGTTACATCGTCTATTTCGTGATCGTCTTCCGGCGCCCGAAGAATGCGGCGGCGAATCACATCGGCGTGCAGATCCACGACCAGCCGGTGCTCGAGTTCTGGTGGACGGTCATCCCGGCCGTCCTCGTCGCCTCGCTCGCGATCGCTTCGGTGCAGATCCTCAACACGATCTACGACTCCGCGGGCGACGTGCTCACGATGGAGGCGATCGGCTATCAGTTCGGTTTCTCGTTCCGTTATCCGAAGATCGCGAACCCGATCCCCGACGAGATGCACGTGCCGGTGAACACGCCGGTCACGGTCCATGTGACCTCGCGCGACGTCATCCATGGGTTCTGGGTCCCCGAAGTGCGGCTCAAGGCCGACATGGTGCCGGGCCTCATCAACACGATTCGGTTCACCCCGACGCGGATCGGCACGTACCCCATCATCTGCTCGTCATTCTGCGGCACGCTGCACGGGAAAATGGCTGCCAAATTGGTCGTTGACTCGCAGCAAGATTTTGCCAAATGGTACAACGCCCAAGGCGGCAAGGGAACCACCGGCGGAACCGGCGGGAACGCGGGCGGCGTTGCCGTTGCGCTGCAAGGCGGCAACGTACAAGCTGGACAAGCGCTGTTCGGGCAGAAGTGTTCGGCCTGCCACTCGGTGGGGCCGTTCACGCAAAAGATCGTCGGCCCCGGTCTCGGTCACATCTTCGATGATTCCGCGCACCCCAAGCTCGTCGACGGCGATCCCCCGACGCCGCAGAACGTGGCGAAGATCCTCAAGAACGGCTACCAAGGCGATATCGGCGTGATGCCGAGTTCGCAAGCCAACGCGATCAACAATACCGACATCGCGAACTTGGTCGCTTACCTCGTCAGTCTCTCGAAACACTAACGGAGCGTTATGGCAGTCGCAACTACGACGACCACGGTCGCACCCCACGCGGTTCTCGACCACATCCATCCCGAGCCGACCAGCTTCATCCGCAAGTACATCTTCTCGATCGATCACAAGGTCATCGGGATCCAGTACATGATCACGGGGATGATCTTCTTCGTGTTCGCCGGGTTGCTCGCCGAGTTGATCCGCGTGCAGCTGATGCACAACGACGGCCGCTTCGTCTCGCCCGAGACCTACAATCAGATCTACTCGATGCACGGCTCGGCGATGGTGTGGATGGTCATCATTCCGCTGGTCACCGGCGGCTTCGGCAACTACGTGATGCCGCTGGAGATCGGCGCGCGCGACGTCGCCTTTCCGTGGTTGAATCTCGCGGCGTTCTGGATGTTCCCGGTGGCCGGGCTCTTGCTCTTCGCGTCGTTCGCGGTCGGCGCGCCCGACGCGGGCTGGACGGAATATCCGCCGGTCTCGCTGCAGGGCCCCGAGGGCACCTCGCTGTGGTGCATCGCGATCTTCCTGATCGGCGTTTCATCGACGCTCACCGGGATCAACTTCATCGTCACGATCGTGAAGATGCGCGCGCCGGGGATGACCTTCACGCGCATGCCGCTCTTCGTGTGGTCGCAGCTCGCGACCGCCGGTCTCTCGATGATCGCGACGACGGCGCTCGCCGGCGCCCTGCTCGCGCTCTTCCTGGAGCGCACGTTCGGCATCCCGTTCTACGATCCGCGCCACGGCGGCTCGCCGATCCTCTGGCAGCACATGTTCTGGTTCTACTCGCATCCGGCCGTCTACATCATGATTCTGCCGGCGTTCGGGATCATCTCGGAAATTTTTCCGACCTTCGCGCGCAAGCCGATCTTCGGCTACAAGATGATCGCGTTCTCGTCGATCGCGATCGCGCTGCTCGGCTTCATGGTCTGGGCGCACCACATGTTCACCAGCGGCCTCGTGCCGTGGCTGCAACTGCCGTTCATGATCATGACGATGATCGTCGCGATCCCCACCGGCATCAAGATCTTTTCCTGGATGGCGACGCTGTGGGGCGGCTCGATCGAGCTCACGCCGGCGATGCTCTTCGCGATCGGCTTCTTGATCACGTTCACGTTCGGTGGCGTGACCGGCGTGTTCTTATCGGCCGTCCCGGTCGATCTGCAGGCGCACGGCACGTACTTCGTCGTCGCGCACTTCCACTACGTGCTCTACGGCGGTTCGGTGTTCGGGATCTTCGCGGGCGTGTATTACTGGTGGCCGAAGATCACCGGCCGGATGATGAACGAGGCACTCGGTAAGTGGCACTTCTGGGTCACGTTCGTGTCCTTCAACTGTACGTTCTTGCCGATGCATTGGCTCGGGCTTCAGGGGATGCCGCGGCGCGTCGGCGTGTATGCCGACACGCACGATGCGGTGTTCTGGAATCAGGTCGCGTCGATCTCGTCGTTCTTCCTCGCCGCGGCGACGCTGCTGCTCTTCGCGAACATGATCTATAGCTTCGTGAAGGGCAAGAAGGCCGGCCCGAACCCGTGGGGCGCGCGGACGCTCGAGTGGATGATCCCCTCGCCGCCGCCGTACTACAACTTCAAGAAGGTGCCCGCCGTGCTCTCGACGCCGTACGACTTCGGGAATCCGCTGCCGTACATCGGTCTCGAACGCACGCCCGGTGCTGAAGCCCCGGCCGTGACGCGCACGCCGGCACCGGCCCATTAGGAGCGCGCGTGGCCGTCTCCATCGCCAAACAAGGACACACGACCGGCGAGTCGCTCGTTCACGATGAGGTGATCTACCAAGAGACGCGCGACATGCGGCTCTTGGGGTTCGTCCTCTTCCTGATCTCCGACGTCGTGCTCTTCTCGGCGTTCATCTTTGCCTATCTCTACCTGCGCAACACGGTGACGCCGGTCTGGCCGCCGATGCTCGACGGCAAGCAGCTGCCGCGCCTCGATGTCGCGTTCGCCTGCGTCAACTCATGCGTGCTCTTCGGATCCGGCGTGACGATGCACTACGCGCTCGAATCGTGGAAGCACGGCAAGAAGCCGGCCTTCAACGGCTGGATCCTCGGCACGATCGTGCTTGGCGTCCTCTTCCTGTGCGGCCAAGGCTACGAGTACACGCACGCCAAGATCGGCGGCTGGAGCGAGTCCATCTTCGGCGCCTCGTTCTTCACCCTCACCGGCATGCACGGCTTCCACGTCCTCGTCGGCGTCGTCTATCTGCTCGTCCTCTGGTGGCAAGCCAACAAAGGCGTCTACGACCAAACCCACTACTTCGGCCTCACCGCCGGCACCCTGTACTGGCACTTCGTCGACGTGATCTGGGTCGCGCTATTCTTCCTGTTCTATTTGTTTTAGCGATGAGAGAAACGAACATGGTGATGGACCGAGCGCAGAATAATCCTGAATTGCCGCAACATGCATTGCGAGGTCGGACGGGGGGCCCCACGCTTTGCGTGGGGGGCGCGGAGCCCGGGGCGGAGCGCCTTTAGATGGAAGCTTTATCTGGGACCGAAAAACTCTTTTCCGGGATTGTGGCGGTGGTCATCGGCGTTTTTGCGCTGATTGCGCTGAAGAACGATTGGAAGACGACGGGGCTCGATAACAATGTCACGAAGTTGCTGCTCGGGCTGATGGCCTTCGGGTGCGTGCTCGTGCTCGTCGCGTCGTTCGGGCTTTTGCCGGTCGGCGGAGGGACCTAATCCATGTATGACGTCAAAGACGAACGCGGCGTCCCGGTCTCAGCCGGCATCCCGCCGATCGTGCGCTGGTCGGCGATCATCGGCGTGTTCGTGATCATCTTGATCCTGAGCCTTGTGATCTACGCCAGCAACTACCACCACATCTGGCCCTCATCCGACACGGTGAACATCAAACTCTAGCAAGCCTGCTAGTACTCTTCGAAGACGCTTTTGCGGGAGCGGCCGCCGACGCCGAGGGTGGCGATGCGGTCGGGGAGGACGCCGGTCGGGACGCCGTCGATGCGGTGGACGCCGCCGTATTCGCTAAATTCGCACAGCGCCGGGTGCTGGTGGTCGGGGACGTCGATGTCGCCGAGGGTCGGCCATTCGCAGGCGACCCGGCCTTCCTCGGTGAGGACCGCGAGGTAACCGTTCGACCAGTCATCGGACCGGTCGTCGCGACCGCGGTAGCGAATGTAACCGTCGACGATGAAGATCGGTCGAAACGTGTGGATCAACGCACGGACCGGCGCCAACATGACGGCGAACGCATAGATTGCGAATGCGACCACCCCGAGAGCGAAAATCGGTGCGAGGATGATGATTTCTCGATTTTTATTGAACACGAGCGCTAGCGTGAGTGCCAAGAAGACGGTCGCGCAGAGCAGGGGCTCGACGGCGATCGCGAGCCGTCCGGCGAATCCGTGCCAGACGATGCGCCGTTCCCGGCGGGTCCACGCGCGCCGGATCAGCAGCGCATTGCGTTCGAGCGAGCTGAGCCGTACGGCGCGGACGCCTTGGATGATCTTGGCGATGCTGTCCATGTTCGTGTTTCCCGTCGCTGCGCAGGCGGCCGACCATCTTCATGGGGTGGTACTTAGCGTAACACCCGCAACGGGTGAGGCGATCGTCCGTCACGATCCATTCGGCGGCATGCCCTCGATGACCATGCCGTTTCAGATTACCCCAAAAAGCGAAGCAGCCAACCTTCAAGCGGGTTCGATCATCGATGCGACCGTCGACCGCTCGACCGAACCGTGGACACTCTCGCAGATCTCCTCGTCGAGCGCGCAAGGTCTGACGGCGCAGCCGGTCCTGCGCCACGTAACACCGCTGCGCGTCGGCGACATCGTCCCCGACGTGCCGTTCCTCGACCAGCGCGGCAAACCGTTCGTCATGAGCTCGCTGCGCGGGCAGGACGTGATCCTCTCGTTCATCTACACGCGTTGCCAAGATCCGCGCATGTGCCCGCTGATCTCGGCGCAATTCGGCCGCATCCAGCAACTGATCGGCAAACGCGATCTGCACCTCGTCGAAGTGACGCTGGACCCGACCTACGACCGGCCGCCCGTCCTCGCTCGCTACGGCACGCTCTTCGGTGCCGATCCCAAGCACTGGACGCTCGCCGTCGGCGATGCAAACCAAACGCTCGATTTCGCGGCGCGGTTCGGCATCTCGGCATTCCCCGATCCGCAAATCGGGATCATCCACTCCGAAGATACCGCGATCATCGACACCACCGGGCGCATCACCGAGGAAATTACCGAGAACTCGTGGTCGCCCGACGAGATGCTCGCGCAAGTCGACGAGCTGAACGGGCGCAATTCCAACCCGTTCATGCGGCTCGATCTGTGGCTCTCGCGCGAGGCGGTCGCCATGTGCGGCAGCAGCGTCGCCGGATTTTCGGGACTGACGGATTTGCTGGTCGTCGCGATCATCATCGCCGCTGCGATCTACGCGTTCTATCGGCTCGCGCGCGCGTTCCGCCGCGCCGTGTGAGACGCGGAACACCGCGCCTGTTCGCCGCGTCCGTTGTGTCGTACTGGCCGTATTACTTGGGTGCTTCGTGCCATCGGCTGCCGTTGCCCAGAGCACGTCGCAAATCGCGTCCGCGCTAAGCGCCTACTTCAAAACGAAATTCGGGTCGGCGTCGCCGGTTGTCGTCGATGGTTCAGTCGCGGTCGTCAGACGCTGTGAAACTGCTTCGTGCCGTCCCGTGCGGTGGGTGATGGCGGCCTATCATGATCGCGGCGGCGATGACGGAGCGCAGGCGATCCTCAAGCAGCGTTCGCCGTGCGCGTCGTGCTTCGTTGTGCTCGCTGCCGGCGGCGGCGTCCTCGGCCTGGCTGATCTCGAACGGCTCGGCGTCGACGCCCGATCGGCGCGCGAGCTGGAACATCGCTTCAATCCCGGGTTGGAACACCGGTCCAATCGTTGAGCGGGCCGCGATACGACGTTGCCCCGCTACTTCGCGGCTAGGCGTTCGCTAGCGCGCGATTGGAGGGCGAAGGTGCCGATTGCGGTTGCGAGCGCGATGATCGTGAAGGCGGTGTAGGCGTCGCGGTAGCCGATCACGTCGAGGGCGTGCGCGCCGACGATGCCGCCGGCGAGCGAGCCGCCGAGGATCTGGCCGATGATCAGGAAGATCGAAAGGAGGCCGACGGCCGCCGCGCGGTCGGCCGAGCTGACGCGGCTCGTGATGATGTAGCGCGTCGGCGCACCGAGCAGCGCGCCGAATCCCGTTCCGGCAACGATCATCGCGATGATCGAAATCCACGTCGCGTTCAAGCCGAACGCGAAGATCGCGAGGCCCGCGGCGGTCAAGAGCGAGCCGGCGGTGAGCACGATGCGGCTCCCGAGCGCGTCGAGCGCGCGTCCGGCGAGCGGGATCACCGCGACGAACATGAACGCGCCGAGCGCCGCGATCCCCCCGGCAGCGGCGGAGCTGAGGTGTTGCGCCGCGACCAGCGCCGCTGGGACGAAGAAAAGCGAGCCTTCGAGCGCGCCGATCAAGAGTTCGAGCCCGTACGTCACCGCGAGTTGTCGGTCGGTGAAGAGCCACGGCCGGATCACCGGCTCTTTCGCCTTGCGTTCGACGAACGCGAAGATCGTGAGGCAAACGAGCGCGCAGGCGCCCTCGACCGCGGCGATCGGCCGCGTGATGTGCGTGAGCGCCACCATCAGCGCGAGCAGCCCGAGCGAGAGCGAGAGGATGCCGGCGACGTCGAGCGGGCCGCGGACGTTGCCGGCGCTTGCGGGGACGTTTTTGCGCGCGAGCGCGATGACGACGATCGCGAGCGGGACGTTCGCGGCGAAGATCCAGTGCCAGGAAAGAAAATGCGTCGCGAGCCCGCCGACCGTCGGCCCGATGACGGCCGCCAGCCCCCAGGTCGCCGCGACGAGGCCGAGCGCCGCACCGCGCCGGTCGGCCGGCACGCGATCGGCGATCGCGGCCGTTGCGACCGGGAAGATGCCGCCCGCGCCGATCGCCTGGATCGCCCGCGCGGTGAGGAACACGCCGAAGTTCGGCGCGAAGATTGCGAGCAGCGAGCCTGCGCCGAAGATCGCCACGCACAGGATGTAGATCGGCCGCCGGCCGTTGCGGTCGGCGAGTTTCGTCATGATCGGGATGCTCACGACGTTCGCGAGCAAGTAGAGCGTAAAGATCCACGACGTTTCGCGCGCACCGACACCGAACGCGCGCGCAAACGCCGGCAGCGCCGGCGAGAGGACGCCCAGATCGAGCGCACCCGCGAACACGCCGAGGCCCAGCGTCAAGAGCAGCGGGAGCGTCGAGCGGTCGAGTTTGTGACCGGCGACGGTTTGCGTCGGGGCGCTTGCGGTCGCGTCGGGTTCGAGAGTCTGCATTGCTTGCGCTACGGCCTTTCGGAGGCGGCTAGAGCCGCGTTACCTTATCCGCGACCATCGCCACACACATCAATGCAAGATAAACGAGCGAATATTTGAAAAGTGCCCGCGGCGTTCGTTTCGTTGCGTCGCCGAACATTCGCCAGGCGTCGCGCAGGAAGATCGCGCCGAGGACCGCGGCTGCGCCGAAGAACAGCGGCCCCATGATGTGCAGCGGGTAGAGCGCGAGCGACATGCCGACCATCAAGATCGAATAGTACAAGATCTCGCGCTTCGTGCGAGCGGTGCCGTAGACGTTGGGGAACATCGGGATCTTCGCTTTGTCGTAATCGATATTCGTCATCAGCGCGAGCGCCCAGAAGTGCGGCGGCGTCCACAGGAAGATGAGCGCGAAGAGACCGAGGGCCGGGCTGCCGACCTGATGCGTGACGGCGGCCCAGCCGACCAGCGGCGGAACGGCGCCCGCGGCCCCGCCGATGACGATGTTGAGCGCCGTGACGCGTTTGAGCCACATCGTATAGACGAAGACGTAGAACGCGTTGCCGCCGAGTGCGAGCCAGGCCGCGAGCGGGTTCACGAGCAGGTAGAGCATCGCGAACGACACGATCGCGAGCACCGATGCGTAGACGAGCGCGGCCGGCACACCGATCCGCCCGGCCGCGACCGGCCGATGCGCCGTGCGTTTCATCATCCCGTCGATGTCGCGGTCCCAGACGCAGTTGAACGCGCCGCCGGAGGCCGACGCGAGCGCGCCGCCGAGCAGCGTCCAGAGCGTCAGGAGCAGCGGCGGGATGCCGCGCTGCGCCATCAGCATCGCGGCATACGTCGTAATGAGCAGCAGCACGATGATGCGCGGCTTGGTCAGTTCCAGATAGTTGTCGAGCGTTGCGCGCCAGCCGCGCTGCAACGCGGGGACATGACCGTCGACGCGCGAGAGCGTGCTGCTGGCAGGCATCAGACCGCCTGCGCGCGGCTGCGCGCGGTGCGGCGCGCGCGAACGGCGGTGCCGTCGAGCGTTGCGATCGCGAGCGTGCTCACGTAGGCGATGAACGTCGCGACGGCGTTGGCCGCGTGGGCCTCACGCAGCTCGGTCGGCAGCGCCCAGGCGACGTTCGCAATCCCGAGCAGAATCTGCAGCACGACGAATGCATACCCAATCAACGCCGCGATCCGTACGCGCGGCGTCGTCGTGAGCGCCGCCCAAAAGGCGGCGACCGTTGCGAGCAGCAGAACGAGCCCCGCAGCGAACCGGTGCGTCATCTGCGCCGCTTCCCCCGCGGTGACGCCGAACCACGAGCCGTCGCAGGACGGAAACGTCATACAGGCGAGCCCGTCGCCGGACGAGCTGACGTACGCGCCGGCGCACATCGCCACGAAGGCGGCGGCCGCCGTTCCCGCCAGGAGCGGAAAGAGGCCGCTCTGCGCGCCGGGCCGCACGCCCGCCGCCGGCTCGAGGATCGCGAGGATCGCGAGCGCCGTGAGGCCGGCGAGGAACAGCATCGCCGTCGCCCAGTGCCAGACGACGGAGGGCGGGTTGTTCGCCAAGAAAACGGTCGCGCCGCCCAGCAAGACTTGAACCGAAAAGGTCGCCGCGATGAACGCGAGCACGGGACGGATGAACGCGATGCGGTGCCGGGCCCGCCAGCCCGTCCAGAGCGCTCCGAGGACGATGAAGCCCTCGAGGAACGCCACCAGCCGATGCGACCATTCGAGAACGACCCCCCCGCTCAGGACGGGGATCAGTTGACCGTGGCAGAGCGGCCAATCGGGGCAGGTCAAACCCGCACCGTTGATCCGGACCCAGCTGCCGAGCACGGCCAGCGCAAAGGCCGCGCTGACGGCGGCGAGCGCAAACGGGCGAAACATCAGATGTAAGGCTAAACCACGTACCTGGGAGGGGCAACGACGTTCGTCAGCACCCGGTCGTCGCACCCAGACTGCGATCGGCGGCCACGCCTTCGTCGACCGTCACGAGTTTGGAGCGATCGGCGAAATCCGCCCCGACCGACGTGAAGGCCTTGTCGATCGACGTAGGGGGCGGCACAATGGGGCCCGCCGTCGGAGTCGAGCGGGGGGCGATGCGCGAAAATTGCGCGGCGCCGTTTGCGAAGTTCGTATCGTCCATCGCTTTCTCTTCACGTCCTTGTTGGACTCCGGCCAAGCGCTGTGCATCGATGGCCATCAGACGCTGCCGGTAGAGTGCTGCACCGAGCGCGTCGGCGAAGGCCTTGAGCTCGCTCTTGCGCGGTTCCGGCGAGTCGGCGGCCAGCGCCCGCAGGCGGCGGATTTCGCCCTCACCGTCGAGCGCCGTTTCGCGCACCTTCGCCGCCGCCAGTTCGAGGTCGTGATAGGTGTTGTGCTTTTTCAAATCGGTCGCGTCGTCCATGTCGGCGGTGGTCAGGGCGAGAATCAGCCCATGCAGATCCGAGTCGTTGGCGAGCGCGTCGTCGATCGCGGCGTTCGCGTGGACGACGATCGTCGCGCAGACGCTCGCGCGGACGCGACCGATTTCTTTGAGCGGCGTCGGCGGATCCGACGGCGCGGGATTCGGAGCCGGGGCGCCGCCAAGCACAGCGATCGCGGTCGCGATGGTGCCGAGTCGAACCAGCAGGCTACGCATGGTTCGCTCCGACTTCCGTCGCAGCTGCGGGGTATCCTCGATAGCGCTCGTCGAAGGCGGCGTGTCGATGCGCCGCTTCTTCGCTGCCCTCGTGCTCCTCGTCGCTCTCACCGGTTGCCGTGAAGTCCGCGTCAAGTCGTATACGAGCGGAACGACCGCCGTGCTGGGCCCGCCGCAACTCGTCGTGATCCGTGACGCCGACGTCCTGGCGCGTTACGGCATCAAAGCGCCCGTTCGCTTCACCAAAGAGTTCGGCGTGCTGCTGCTGATGGGCACGCATACGCAAAGCGGCTGGAGCCAACTCAACGAGTCGATCCGGGCCAACGTCGATCGGGTCCGGATCGTGCAATTTGAGCGGGCTCCCCTCGATGGCGGCGAACCAACCCGGGAATACCGTACGTATATGCTCTGGATCGTCCCCAACTCCGTCTACCGGTCCGGCTCCGTCGTCGACGCCGTTACGCCCTCCGGCGATCTCATCGCCACGACGACGCTCCGCTAAGACATCTGCCGCGAAGGACGATATCGACTACGATGACCGTAACCGCCCTCCCGCGCTTCGACGCGACGTTGACGCGCTTGGGCGTCGTACTCGCGCCCGACGGCAGCCCGGACGAAGTCGAAGGCGTGCTCAACCCCGCCGGCGTGCGCGATCGCGACGGCCGCTACGTCCTGTATCCGCGCTGTGTCGCGGCGGGCAACGTCTCGCGCGTCGGCCGCGCCCTGGCGCAGCCGGGCGACGCGGATCCGCCGGTCTTCGTGCGCGACGGTTTCGCCCTCGAGCCCGACGAGCCGTACGAAATGCGCCCGCCGTCGACCGGCGGGATGGGCTGCGAAGATCCGCGCGTCACGTTCGTCCCGGTCCTCGACCGGTTCGTGATGTGCTATACCGCGTTCGGCCCGGCGGGCCCGCGGGTCGTGATCGCGCTCTCCTCCGATGCGCACCGCTGGGAGCGGCTCGGCATGGTCGACTTTTCCGGCGCCGGTTCGCCGACCGGCGACGACAAGGATGCGGCGTTCTTCCCGGAGCCCGTCTACTCGCCGAACGGCGTGCTCTCCCTCGCGTTCTATCATCGTCCGATGCTGCACATCTCGACCGTCGACGGGCGCAGTGCGGTGCCGAAGATACTCGATCTGTCCCCGCACGACCGCGAGTCGGTGCGCATCGCGTACGTCCCGCTCGAGGCGGTACAGCGCGATATCAAAAATCTCTTGAACGTGACCGAGAGTGTCCTCGTTTTGGCGCCCGACGGTGCGTGGGGCCGCATCAAAACCGGCGGGGGTACGCCGCCCGTGCGGATCGCCGAAGGCTGGTTCTCGCTCTATCACGCCGTCGATGCGCTCGAAGTCGATGGGCGTTACGTGACGACGTACAGCGCCGGCTTCGTCGTGCACGACATCGATCGTCCGCACATCATCCGGTACCGGTCGCACGCGCCGGTGCTCGTGCCCGAAGGGCGCGACGAGTTGCACGGCGTCGTCAGCAACGTCGTCTTTCCGACCGCGATCGATACGCTCGGCGAGCGCCGCTACGACGTGTATTACGGCATGGCCGATGCACGCATCGGCTGCGTGCGCATCGAACTCGCGCCCGTCCGCAGCGCGGCCGACGAAACCGCCGCCTAACGCGCCGCCGCTCTGGCGGTTCATCATCATCGCCGCGATCATCGTGATCGTCGCCGGCAGCGCGATCGTCGCGCAGCGCCGGGCATCGGTTGCGATTCACGTTTCCGCAACACCGTCCGGCACGCCGACGCCGACGGTGGAATCGGTGCCCGCGTCTGGTCCCGTACCGCGACCGCGCCAAACCTTCACGGCATCCGCGCCGTGGGCACTGAGCGCGCTCACGGACTGTTTCACCGAGACCGATCGCACGAGCGGCCCGCTAGCGAAAGTCCGCCCGCTCTTTCCGCCGGATCGCGCACGCGTTCTACCCGGAACCCAATTCGAGCGCGGCCCGTGTCGCGTGGAAGTGCATCCCGATTCCGTCATCGTCGTACGCGGCACGGACCGGATGCGCGTCCCGCACGGAAAACTCTATCGAACCGGCGCCCACCTCATCGTCGTGAGCACCGACGGTCCAACCGCCGACATGCGCACGTATTAGCGTGCATGGACGTATTAGCGTGCATGGACGTATCAGCGTGAATGGACGTATCAGCGTGAATGGCCGAATTAGCGTGAATGGCCGAATTAGCGTGCATGGCCGAATTAGCGTGAATGGCCGAATTAGCGTGCATGGACGTATTAGCGTGAATGGGACGTATTAGCGTGAATGTAGGAGAGCCAGCGTGTCATCCTGAGCCTTGTATGTCGGACCCCCTGGCCGGCGTGGCGAAGGGGTTCGGGGAGTTCTTGGGGCGGCCACGCCGGACTGAGCCTGCTGGCCATGACCACGATCGACAGATTAGCGGGCCGCCCATGAGATCGAGCACGACCGGACAGTATCGTAAGCCACAGCGCTTGGAAGGACAAGGTCGGTCTGCGCGGTCCAAGAGCTCTCGTCGACGAGAGGTGAGGAACGTGTCTGCGTATCTTGGTCTGGATATCTCAAAACTAACGATCGATGCATGCTTGCTCGACGATCGCGGTGAGCATGTGAAGAAGATTGTAAATAATCCGAAAGGCTTCGAGCAACTTAATCGCTGGCTCGAAAATCGGAAAGTTAGAAAATCGGTTCATGTGTGCATGGAGGCAACCGGCTCTTACTACGAGGGCGTCGCCGAGCATCTAAGCGATGCCGGGATCCTCGTTAGCGTCGTGAATCCAAGCCAGATCAAGGCGTTCAGTCAAACACTCTTGATGCGAGCGAAGACGGACGAGGTTGATGCTCATTTAATCGCGGACTTCTGCCGCAAGTTCGAGCCGGCGGCGTGGATCGCGCCGACGGCCGACGAGCGCAAACTCCGGGGATTAGTGCGTTTCTGCGGCAAGCTCAAAGAGACGCGCGCATCGTACCTGGTTCAGCGTGAGACGCCGAACCTCGTTCCAGAGGTAGCACAATCAATATCGGCGGTGATCGAAAACCTCGACGAACAAATAGAAAAAGTCGAGTCCGAGATCGACGAATTCATCGACGGCGATTCTGATCTGCGGCGCCGCCGCGATCTGCTGTGCAGCATTCAGGGAATCGGCAAAACGACGGCCGCCACGATTCTCGTCGAGACTCCCCGACTCGAGGAGTTCACCGACTCGAAAGCCGTCTCGGCTTACGCCGGACTCTCTCCAAAAACACGGACCTCGGGCACATCGGTTCGCGGCAGCGGGGCCATCTGCAAAACCGGTAATTCGCGGCTTCGCAAAGCCCTGTGGTGGCCGGCGATCGCGGCAATCAAGCACAACCCTCGACTCGCTGCCTTCGCCGCTCGCCTGACGGCCCTCGGTAAACCCAACAAGAAAATCATCATCGCCGCTATGCGGAAGCTGCTGGTCCTGGCCTACGGCGTCCTCAAGAGCGGGAGACCCTTCGACGGAGCCTTGACACCCTCATGACGACACAGTATCTGTCGAAGGATGGGCATGAGGAAACCGTTGTGGCACGCCCATCCTTCGACAGGCTCAGGATGACACGCTGGCCGTTTTACGCTGATGCGCTGGCCGTTTCACGCTGACACGCTGGCCGTTTTACGCTGATGCGCTGGCCGTTTCACGCTGACACGCTGGCCGTTTTACGCTGATGCGCTGGCCGTTTCACGCTGACACGCTGGCCGTTTCACGCTGATGCGCTGGCCGTTTCACGCTGACACGCTGGCCGTTTCACGCTGATGCGCTGGCCGTTTTACGCTGACACGCTGGCCGTTTCACGCTGACACGGTGGCCGTTTCACGCTGACACGGTGGCCGTTTCATGCTGACGCGCGGACAGCTCTAAGACGAAACGGGGGATGCGACGCGTTTTGGTTCGGGGAGGGGGACGACGCCGAGGAAGAGGGCGGAGGCGAGGATGAGGGCGGCGAGGATGCCGGTTGGCGTGAGGGATTCGCCGAGGACGAAATAGGCGCCGATCAGGCCGAAGATCAGCGAGCCGTACGCGGCGACGATGCTGACGAGCGTTGCGCCGAGCGTGCGCAGCGAGAAGGTCTGCGCGGTTTGCGCGAACAGCGTGAGGCCGCCGATCATGATCCCGAAGAACCACACGATCACCGTCGCGTTCGGGACCAGCGGCTGCACGATCGCCGCGCCGCGGCCCAGCGCAAGACCCGCGATCAGCAAGAGACTCATGCCGAGCGAGCAATAGAGCCCCGCGACGAAGAGCGGATCGTAGGACTTCTCGCGGCCGAGCACGCGCAAGACGACCGAGATCGCGGAGAAGCAGATCACCATCACGAGGATGCAGGCATCGCCGTGCAGCGACGACCCGCTTCCCGAGCGCGTCGTCGTGAGCAGAGTCGTTCCCGCGATGCCGAGGGCGAGCGCGACCAAGCGGATCCGGGCGAGCCGTTCGCGCAGGACGACCGCGCTCATGACCGCCGTGAACGGCGGGATGAGTGCGAAGATCAAGACGACGTGTGCCGCGCTCGTTTCGTGTGCGCCGAAGGCGAAGATGCCGATCGTCCCGGGCCCGATGAAGAGCGCGAGCAGCGCGAAGAGCGGCCAGTCGCGGCGCTGTACGCCGCCGCGCGGCCGGTTGAAGAAAGCCATGGCGGCGAAAAACGGCAGCGACCACGCGCTGCGCGCGACGACCAGGCCGACCGCATCGAAATGCGCGGTGTCCGACCGGAAGAGCAGCTTGGATGCAACCGCGTTGAGGCCCCAGAAGACCGACGCGGCGATCAGCGCGGCGAACGCAGAGATACGTGCGGCTTGCGGCGAAGATTCACGGGTCATGGATCTACGCGAGGAGGTCGCGCGGCGCCGGACGTTTGCGATCATCTCGCATCCGGACGCCGGCAAGACGACCCTCACCGAAAAATTGCTGCTGTACGGCGGAGCGATCAACTCCGCCGGTCAAGTCGCCGCGCGCCGCCGGGCGCGTGCCGCGACCTCGGACTGGATGGAGCTCGAGCGGGAACGCGGGATCTCGATCACCTCGACCGTCCTGCAATTCCCCTATCACGGCTGTACGCTCAATCTCCTGGATACGCCGGGTCACCAAGACTTCGGCGAGGATACGTATCGGACACTGCTTGCGGCCGATAGCGCCGTGATGTTGCTCGACGCCGCTAAGGGGGTAGAACCGCAGACCCGCAAGTTGTTTGCGATCTGCCGCGCGCGCCGGATCCCGCTCTTCACGTTCATCAACAAGATGGATCGCCCGGCACTCGATCCGCTTGCCCTGCTCGACGAGCTGGAAAACGTGCTCGGCATCGGCGCGTACCCGATCAATTGGCCGCTCGGCAACGGCCCCTCGTTCCGCGGCGTCTACGATCGCACGACGCGCGAGATCCATACCTTCGAGCGCACCGAGCACGGGGCGAAGAAGGCGCCGGTCTCGGTCGCCGACGTGCACGATCCCAAGATCGCGGCGCTCGTCGACGAGAGCACCTACCGCGAGTTCATCGATCAGCTCGAGCTGCTCGAAGGTGCGGGTTCGGCGTTCGACCGCGAGGCGATGCTCAGCGGCGACGCGACGCCCGTTTTCTTCGGCAGCGCTGCGAACAATTTCGGCGTCGAACTCTTCCTCGATGAATTCGTGAAGATGGGGCCGCCGCCGACGGCCCGCGTCGATATGGAGCACGAAACGATCGACCCGAGTTCGTCCGTGTTCTCGGCATTCGTGTTCAAGATCCAAGCCAACATGGATCCGCGTCACCGCGACCGGATCGCCTTCGCGCGCGTCTGCTCGGGGAAGTTCGAGCGCGACATGACCGTGCGCAACATGCGGACCGGGAAGGACGTGCGGCTCACGCGCGCGATGAAACTCTTCGCTTCCGATCGCGAGTCGGTCGACGAAGCGTACGCGGGCGACGTCGTCGGTCTGGCCAATCCGGGCTCGTTCGCCATCGGCGATAGCCTCTGCGACGGCGCGGACATCGTGTACGAACCGATCCCCGCCTTCGAGCCGGAACATTTCGCGCTGGTCCGCAGTACGGACACCGGGGCGTACAAGTCGTTCCAGAAGGGCATTGCGCAGTTGCGCGAAGAGGGCGCCATTCAAGTGATGTATGCGTACGGTCAGACCCGCACCGAACCCATCTTGGCCGCGGTCGGACAGCTGCAGTTCGAGGTCGTCAAGTACCGGCTCGAATCGGAGTACAACGTGAAAACCGTCTTTACCACGCTTCCCTACGGTCTCGCGCGCCGCGTGCGTCCGTCCACGGGCTCGGGACCGGCCGATCCCGCGACGCTCGCCGCGGCGCAGCTGCCCTCGAACGGCAAACTCGTCGAAGATTGGGACGGCCGGCCACTCGCGCTCTTCGAAAGTGAGTGGAGCATGAAGCTCGCGCAAGACTGGAACCCGGCGCTCGCGTTCGCGCCGTTCACCGGCAGCGATCTCGTCGAGGCGGCGCCCTGATGCGCGCGCAACCGACGGGCGTTCGCGGTCCGGCCGCGGCGGGTCCGGGGATGCCGCCGAATCAGCGCCGGCTCATCGTCTACGTGCTGCTCGCCGCGATCGTGCTGATCGGGCTGCTGCGCGCGCTCTTTTTTCACGAGAACCGGTACGAGAAGATCGCAAGCGGCGTGACCGCTGCGCTGCAAGCGAACGACATGACCGCTGCCGAAAAATACTTCAACGTCGAATTCGCCGCGAAGATGAATCGCGGCGAAGTGGGACGGGTCGCCGATGCGTTCGCACCGCTCGGGAAAATCAAGCACGTCAAGGAAATCACCGGCTCGGACGCGCCGGTGCGCGGTCACGAATTCACCGTGACCTTCGCCAAGGGCACCGCTGACGAGAAAATTCGCCTCGACCCGGACGACAAGATCGTGTTCTTCACCCACACCATTACCAAAGGCGAGTAGGTGGGCGTTCCCGCAGCGCTCTCGGTCGGGATCGACGACATCCGCGCTGCCGCCGCGCGGCTCGCCGGGGTCGCGCATCGCACTCCGGTGCTCACCTCGCGCACGCTCGACGATCGCACCGGCGCGCGCGTGTTTCTCAAAGCCGAAAACTTCCAACGCATGGGTGCCTTCAAGTTTCGCGGCGCGTACAACCGGCTCGCGCAGCTGACGGACGATGAGAAGCGCGGCGGTGTCGTTGCCTTCTCGAGCGGGAATCACGCGCAGGGGGTCGCGCTCTCGGCGCATCTGTTGGGCGTTGCCGCGACGATCGTCATGCCCGACGACGCGCCGGCGGCGAAACTCGCGGCGACGCGCGGCTACGGCGCGGAGGTGATCACCTACGACCGGGCGACGATGAACCGCTCCGAACTCGCCCAGCGGCTGGCCGCGGAGCGCGGCGCGGTCGTGGTGCCGCCGTACGATGACGAGCGCATCGTCGCGGGTCAGGGCACGGCAGCGCTCGAGCTGCTCGAAGAGACCGGTCCGCTCGAGGTGCTCGTCGTGTGCCTGGGCGGCGGCGGATTCCTCGCCGGATCGGCCATCGCCGCGACGTCGCTTGCGCCGGGGATCGCGGTGTACGGCGTCGAGCCGGAAGCCGGCGACGACTGGCTCCAATCGTGGAACGCGGGCGAACGCGTGACGATCCCGGTTCCGCAGACGATCGCCGACGGGCAGCAGACGCAAGCGCCCGGCGAGATCACCTGGCCGATCGCCCGCGCCCTTTGCGCCGGCATCTGCACCGTGAGCGACGACGAGTTGCTCGATGCGATGCGCTTCGCGTTCGAGCGGCTCAAGATCGTGCTCGAACCGAGCGGCGCAAGTGCGCTCGCCGCGGTGCTGTTCGGCAAACTCGATCTTACCGGCAAACGCGTCGGCGTGATGCTCAGCGGCGGGAACGTCGATCCGCGCATTTTCGCGCGCGCGCTCGAACGGCCGCCGGTCTGATAGGGATGCTCGCGATGGTCTTCGTCACGATCGTGACGGCGCTGGGATCGATCCACGTCGCGATCGATGATGTCCACGCGCCGAAGACGGCCGCGAACTTTCTGTGGTACGTGCGTCACGGCGCCTACGACGGCGGCCGTTTTCACCGCACCGTCACGACACAGCCGGATAACCAGCCGGACAAGACGGTGAAGATCGACGTGATCCAAGCCTCGAGCGCGCACGCCTGGGAGAGGCGGCAGCGCCCACCCGTCCACTTCGAGCCCACGAGCCAAACCGGAATCCGCCACGAGGACGGCACGATCTCGATGGCGCGCGATCCGGGCCTCGATACCGCGCAGTCGGATTTCTTCATCTGCATCGGCGCGCAGCCGTCGCTCGACGACGGCGGCCATCGGTCCGCCGACCACCGCGGCTTCGCCGCCTTCGGTCATGTCGTAAGCGGGATGGACGTCGTACGCCGCATCCACGCGGCGCATGCGCACGGCCAGAGCCTCGCGCCGCCGATCCCGATCGAGCGCATCGTCATCGACACGAAGTAAGGCGGCGCGCTCGCGGGCGCTAGTGGAAGGAGATCGTTAGTACCGCGACGTCGTCGGGGAGGCGTTCGGCCTCATGCAGCACGCTCTCGACGATGAAGCGCGCCGGATGGGCGAGTTGCGCGCTCGCGGCTTCGTTTGCGGCCTTCAGCAGGCGCACTTCGCCTTCTTCGATGTCGTGGCTGAATTCGATCAGCCCATCCGTATAGAGAACCAGCAGCATGCCGGAGGTGAACGTGAACGTGTGTTCGCGAATCAGGTCGGGCATGTTTTCTTCGACGCCCAGGGCAAAGCCGTGATTCGGCATGATGCGCGGCGGTTCACCGACTTGCGTGAGGATCGGCGGATGGTGTCCCGCCGAGCCGTAGACGACGGAGCGTGTCGCCATGTCGATCAAGCCGTAGACGGCGGTCGTGAACTCGACGTGATGGTTGTTGAGGAAGATCACTTTGTTGGCTTGATCCAGCACGGGGATCGGCAGCGGATCGTTGCCCGGCAGCGACGCGGCAACCTTGATGGCTTGTTTTGCTTGTGCCATCTTCACGGCCGAGCCGATGCCGCGACCGCAGACGTCGCCGAGCGAAAATGCGGTTCGGCCGTCGACCAGCCGGAAGACGTCGTACCAATCGCCGCCGAGTTGCTCGATGTCCGCTGCCGGCTGGTAGAGAATGTCGAACGAAAGGCCGTCGACGGTCGGAAATTCAACCTTGAGATACCCCGCCATCAGCGCGTCGACGACGGCTTGTTTCGCCGCAAGTTCTGCCTTGAGTTCTTCGATGGTCTTCGTGTCGCTCATCGACCCTTTCGCTTGGCAACGCGCACTACGCGAGGCTTCCTGGTGATTTGATGTAGCGCTTGACCACCGCGTCCATCGTGTGATAGGCAAGAGCGCCGAGCGTTCCGGTCGGATTGTAGCCGGCGTTCTGCGGAAAGGCGCTCGCCCCGAGCACGAACACGTTCGAGGTGTCCCAGCTCTGGCCGTATTTATTGACGACGGACGTGCGCGGATCGGCACCCATGACCGCACCGCCGACGTTGTGCGTGCTCTGGTACGGGACGATGTCGTAGTGCTCGGGGAGCAGACCCGTCGTGTATTGCTTCGCGTCCATCGCTTTTGCGATCTGCGCGAGTTTCTCGACCATGAACGCGCTCTGTTTGTGCTCGTGTTTGTACCAGTCCATCGTCATCCGCAGGAGCGGCTGTCCGTAGGCGTCGGTATAGGTTGGATCGAGATCGAGGTAGTTCTGGCGATACGATTGGCAGCCGCCTTGCGCGTTGAGCGAGGCGGAGTTGTTGTAGTACTTCGCGACCGCCGACTTCCACGCGCTTCCCCACGCCGGGGTACCGGGCGGGACCGGGTGATAGAGGATCGGGCGCGCGTTGGTGTTCGATTGGCCGATATCCGCACCGCCGATGAAATCGAGCGCGGCGTGATCGAAATTGTCGCCGTTGAAGTCATCGATGATCGTGCCGATCGCGCCGGAAGCCATGAAATTGTTGAAGTGGCGCCCTTCATAGAACAGGGTGGCCGGGGTGTTGACCTGATAGGCGTAGTTGCGCCCGACGACGCCGGTGTTCTTCACCGGGTCATACGGCTCTCCGATCTTCGAGAGCAGCAAGAGCCGCACGTTGTTGAGCGCCCAGGCGGTGACGAAGATCATCTCGGCCGGTTGGGTCTGCTCGACGCCGGCGCCGTCGAGGTAGGTCACGCTGACGGCTTTCTTGCCGCTGCGATCGAGGTTGATCCGCAACACGTGCGAGTTCGGCCGCAGCTCGAACTTGGAGTTCTTCATGAGATTCGGCAGGAGCGTCGTCTGCAAGCTGGCTTTGGCGCCCATCTCGCAACCGAAGCGCTCGCAGTATCCGCAGTAGACGCACAGCCCGATCTCGACGCCTTCCGGGTTCTTGTGCGCGCGGGTCGAGTTTGCGGAGGGCTGCGGAAACGGATGGTAGCCGAGTTTCGTCGTCCCTTCCGTGAAGAGTTGGCCGGCGTACTGCTGCTTCATCGGCGGGCTTGGATACTCGCGACGGCGATTGCCCTCGAAGGTGTTCCCGCCGGCGATTTTTTTACCGTTGAGGTGACCGGCCTTGCCGCCGATTCCGCACAGATATTCGAACCGGTCGTAATACGGCTCGAGCTCGTCGTAGGTGACACCCCAATCTTGTGAGGTGCAATCCTCGCCGAGAATCCCCGCGCCGTAGCGCGCGATCGTCCGGCTGCGCGTCTCGAAATCCCACGGAAGGAAGCGCCACGTGACGCCGTTCCAATGCACGCCCGCGCCGCCCAGGCCATTGCCGGGGATGAACGATCCGAACTGGCGGATCGGCAGCGCGCCCTGGCTCGCATTGTTGCGAAAGGTATACGTCTCTTTTGCGGCGTCCTGAAAGAGCTTGTAGCGGATTCCGTAATCCAGCTCGTCGTGGATCTGCGGAACCGCAAAGTCGGGATCGGTATCGCGAATCATCCCGCGCTCGAGGCCGACGACGTTCAGCCCCGCTTTGGTGAGTTCGGAGGCCACGATGCCGCCGGTCCAGCCGACGCCGATGAGGACCGCATCGACCGGCTTGAGCGTTGCCATCTAGCTCAGCTCCCGCAGGCGCATGCGCCCGGCAAGCCGGGTCTGGACGTGCTCGACGGGCGTTCCACCCTGCAGCGCCATCGATTGCTGCATTTCGTCGGCGATGCCGACGGGCGCGACCGTATACGGAACGTTGAGCTTGTCGATCGTTTCGAGATAGACCGCGCCGACGCCGGGAAAGCCGATCATCTTCCAGCCGACCTTGTCGCGATTGCCGCCGTACATCGGATCGGCAAAGAAGCCTTGCACCGTATCGCCGAGCAACATCCCGAAGAACGTCTTCGCGGACACCTCCCCCGCGAACACGATGGCTCCCGATTCCAGTCCCTGGAGGATCGCGTCTTGGTGTGCGACGTCGAGCAAATGGAAGACTTTGCCGTAGGTTGACGTGGCGTGCGCGTCGGTCGCCGCCATCCCGAGCCGGTAGACCTCGGCCGGGGTGAAGCGCGACTGATAGCCCTGCGTCGGGAGCCCCGCGGCCCATGGTCCTTGCGTGTACATCGTGTCGCCGCGGCCGTAGCGGCCGGCGAGTTGTTGATCGATGTAGTATGCGACGCCGGCGTCTTTGCCGCCGGCGCCGAGCGCATCGGTCGGGATCAGCCGCTCGACGGCCGCTTCGACGAACGCAACTTCGGGGTCGGTCAGATACGCGTAGGCTTCGGGCCGGCTCCCGAGTGCCGGACGTGACGGCGGCGGATGATGTGTTGCTGGAGCCGGATGCGGCGCCGTGGCCTTCGCGAGCGACGCCGCCGGCGGCTCGGCTCGTGCGGTCTCCGGTGCCGCGACCGCGGCGACCGCGCCGGAACCCAGGATGACGAAGAGTTTTCGGGACAGCGCCTTATCGTCAGGCATGCACGGCCTTCTCCAGAAGAATGCGGATTGTCTCACGAACGCTACGGCAATGACGCTCAGCGCGCCATCGTGGAATACCCGGCTCCGTTGCGCGCCGCCCCGGCGCGACCGGAAACTCCGGGAATTCCAGGATATGGGATAGCGCCGAACTGCGGTATCTTTAGCTTCCCCCTCGACTTCCATGGAACGTCTCGAACGTTTTTACGTTTGCCGCGGCGCTCGCGCGCTCAGAAACGGATTACCGCATGGCGAACCTTCTCCGGCTTCAAGGCGGCGCGTGTGCCGGGAACACGCTGCCGTTTCTCAATGCCGAGGAGCCGAGGGCGGTCGATCGGGTAACCGATCTCGGAATCATCGCCGTCTCGGTGGCGCAAGCGTCTGGCTGCGCCACGTCGCGCGCACGCACGAAGTGATCAAGGTCGATCGCCACGACGCGAAGACGGGCGCCGAGTTCGCCCGGTTCCGGACCACGTAAGCGAGGCGACCCCGCGCGTGTTCACGATCATCGGATGCGGGAACCTCACGCGCAGCGACGACGCTGTGGGGTCTCGCGTGAATCCCGCCGACGAGGTCGCGGTGGCGATCCGCGTCCGCGGGCGCGTGCAGGGCGTCGGTTTTCGTCCCAACGTCTGGCGGCTGGCGCAGGCGTGCGGGGTGACGGGGGACGTCCGCAACGACGCGCTCGGTGTGCTCGTGCACGCACGCGGCGGGCGCCGCTCGGTGGAATTGTTCCTCGCGCTCGTGCAGAGCGATATCCCGTCGCTCGCGCGGATCAGCTCGGTCGAAACGGCACCCGCGCAAGCGGCGGACATCGGACTCGACGGCTTTCATATCATCGCAAGCGAACCCGGCGCGGCACGCACCGAGATCGCGCCCGATGCGGCGATCTGCGCCGCCTGTCGCGACGAGGTTCTCGACCCATTCGAGCGGCGCTACCGCTACCCGTTCGCGAACTGCACGCATTGCGGGCCGCGGCTCTCGATCGTGCGGCGCATCCCCTACGATCGCGCCAACACGGCGATGGAACCGTTTGCGCTCTGCGCCGAGTGCGGGAGCGAGTACGCGGATCCCACCGACCGGCGCTTTCACGCGCAGCCGATCGCCTGTCATCGCTGCGGGCCGCGCGCGCGGCTCGCGCGGATGGACGGCCGCGCCGTCAGCCTCGATATGCATTCGATGCTGGACGAGGTCGACGCGGTGCGCAGCCTCTTACAGAAGGGCGAGATCGTCGCCATCAAAGGGATCGGCGGATTTCACCTCGCCTGCGATGCAACCGACGCGAGCGCGGTCGCGCGGCTGCGCGCGCGCAAGGCGCGCGAAGAACGGCCGTTTGCGCTGCTGGCCGCCGACCTCGACATGATCCGGCGCTATTGTACGGTGAGCGCCGCCGAGGTCGCGCTTTTGCACGAGCCGGCGGCGCCGATCGTGCTCTTGGCCGCCGACGGTCCGGAGCGGTTGCGTTGGCCGATCGCGCCGGGGTCGCGCGAGCTCGGGTTCATGCTACCGGCGACACCGCTCCAGGTCCTCATCATGCGCAGCATGGGACGACCGCTCGTGATGACCAGCGGCAACCGGTCCGGCGAACCGCAGGTGACCGGAAACGCCGAAGCGCGCGAGCGGCTGGGGTCGATCGCCGACTATGTGCTGGACAACGACCGCGAGATCGTGACGCGACTCGACGATTCGGTCGTGCGCGTCGTCGCGGGTGAAGCGCGCGTGCTGCGGCGCGCGCGCGGCTACGCGCCCGAGCCGCTGGCGCTGCCGCCGGGGTTTTCCCACGTGCCCGATCTCATCGCGCTCGGAGCCGAGCTCAAATCGACGTTCTGTCTCATCGTGGATGGCGAAGCGGTGCTCTCGCAGCATCTCGGCGATCTCGAGGATGCGCTCACCTGCGCGGACTTCGAGCGCACCATCGCGCGCTACGAGCACCTCTTCGACCGGCGGCCGGCGGCCGTCGCCGTCGATCGCCACCCGAACTACCTCTCGGCGGCGTACGGGCGCAAGCGGGCCGCGCGCGAGGCGCTGCCGCTCATCGAGATCCAACACCACCACGCGCACATCGCGAGCGTGCTGGCGGAACGTGGCCGGCCGCTGGATGCGCCGCCGGTCCTCGGCATCGCACTCGACGGTCTCGGCTACGGCGACGACGGCGAGCTGTGGGGCGGCGAGTTCTTGATCGCCGATTATCGGGGGTTCCGGCGCGTCGGCACGTTCAAGCCCGTCGCGCTCCCCGGCGGCGTTCAAGCGATCCGCGAACCGTGGCGGAACACCTACGCGCATCTGATGGCCGAGCTCGGCTGGGCCGACGCCGCGCTGAATTTCTCCGAGCTCGAACTCTTCACGTTCTTCGCGGGCAAGCCGCTGGCGACGTTCGATGCGATGATCGACGGTGGGATCAACGCGCCGCTCGCGAGCTCGTGCGGACGGCTCTTCGACGCGGTCGCCGCGGCGCTTGGCCTCGCCCGCGAGCGGGCGACGTTCGAGGGACAAGCCGCGATGCTGCTCGAGGCGGCGGTCGATCGGGCGGCATACGCGGCCTGTAGCGATGAGGAGATGTATACCTTTACGTTGCCGCGGCTCGGCGGCCGGGGTCTGCCGTACATCGAGCCGCTCGGGATGTGGCGTGCGCTGCTCGGCGATCTGGTTCTCGCGACACCGATCGGCACGATCGCGGCACGCTTCCACTACGCGCTCGCGCACGCGGTCGCGGCGCTTGCGGTCGCGTGCGCGAGCGGCGAGTTTGCCGGTGACGAAGCGATCGATACGATCGCGCTCTCGGGCGGCTGTTTTCAAAACGCGATCTTGCTCGAAGCCGTCGTCGCGCGTCTCGAGCGCGCGGGATTCACGGTCCTCACCAACGCCCGCGTGCCGGCGAACGACGGCGGGATCGCGCTCGGCCAAGCGGCGATCGCCGCCGCAACGCTCATCGCCGCGGGCGGATGAACGGCGTCGCCGTCCATCCCGCGTCGCGGCGGATGGGAACGATTCACGTCCCGACGGTAACGCTCGCGCACGGCGGCGGCAAGGCGATGCGCGAGCTGATCGACGACGTGTTCGTGCGCACGTTCGCAAACGAGCATCTGGACATCGAGAGCGATCAGGCGCGTTTCGATCTCGCCGCGCTTGCGCGGCACGGCGACCGGCTCGCGTTCACCACCGATTCCTACGTCGTCGATCCGATCGTCTTCCCCGGCGGAGACATCGGCTCGCTCGCCGTCTGCGGTACGGTCAACGACCTCGCGGTCGGCGGTGCGATCCCGCTCTTTCTCACGTGCAGCGTCATCATCGAGGAAGGGCTGCCGGTCGATGCGCTGCGCATGATCGCGAATTCGATGGCCGCTGCCGCGCGCCGGGCCGGCGTGCGCATCGTCACCGGCGATACCAAAGTCGTCGAACGCGGCGCCTGCGACAAGGTCTTCATCAACACGGCCGGCATCGGGGTGATCCGCACCGGGATCGACCTGCGCGTGGGTGCCGTGCGCGCGGGTGACGTGCTGCTCGTCAACGGCTATCTCGGCGATCACGGCGCGACGATCCTCGCCGCGCGCGACGATCTTGCCATCGATCTACCGATCGAAAGCGACTGCGCTCCGCTCGGCGATTTGATCGCGCAGCTCCTGCGCGCGGCCCCGCGGACGCGCTTCATCCGCGACGCGACGCGCGGCGGCGTTGCCGGCGTCCTCAACGAAATCGCGGCGGCCTCGCACATCGCGATCGAAATCGACGAGGAGGTGACGCCGCTGCGCGAACCGGTGAAGGGCTTCTGCGAAATTTTGGGGCTCGATCCACTCTATCTCGCGAACGAGGGCAAGATCGTCGTTGCCGTGCCGCCGGAGCAGGCCGTGCCGGCGCTCGCGGCGCTGCGCGCGCACCCGCTCGGATTCGATGCGTGCGCGATCGGCCGAGCATGGGCGGGCGAGCCCGGCCGGGTCACGATGCGCACGAGCTTCGGCGGGACGCGCATCGTCGACATGCCGGTCGGCGAACCGTTGCCGCGGATCTGTTAGCCGTGCACGAACCGAGCCTCGCGCGGAGTGCGGGCTACATCCCGGCTGCGACCTTGAGGTCGCCGCACGCGACGTAGGTGCCGAGGTCGGAGGTCGACTTGTGGACGTTGATCGCGAACGGACCGCTGGTGAGATCGGCGAGTTTGACGTTCATCACGGTCGTTTCGGACGTGCCGTCGACGACGTTGTGGAGCGGATAGGTCGGCTTCGGATTGAGTTTGTCGCAGGTGCCCATGTGGATGTGCGCGGGCTGCGCGACGCCGTTCGGCGTGCCGGCCAGACGCACTTTGACGATGACGTTGTCGCCGCTCTGCAGGAGCGTCGCGGTTCCTGTTTCGCCGGATCCGTTTTGCGCGTGAAGCTTGAATTGCATTGGATGCATCGCGGCCTGCGCGATGCCGCCGACGCCGATACTTGCCGCCGCAGCAAGCGCAAGGATGATGGCAGGTTTCATCAGACGAGAGTCCTCCGGAAGAGTGGGTGCTACGGGCTTTGACGCCCGCGACTGGAAATTCCGCTTCGCCTACGCGGTCGTCGCAACGCGTGCATCGGCGATCGCCGCCGCGGCGCCGCGCCGGCCGGGAAAGCCGGAGACGCAGCCGCCGGGATGCGTTCCGGATCCGCAGAGATACAGCCCCGGGATGCCGGCGCGAACGGGGAACCGGTACTCGTAGATCTGATCCGGCAGTAATTCGCCGTGGAAGATCTGGCCGCCGGGTAAGCCGATCAGCGTCTCGAGATCGGGCGCCGCGAGCATTTGACGCTCTTCGATGAGCGCGGGCAGATTGGGCGCATACGGCGCAAGCGTCGCAACGATCCGGTCGGCGATGAGGTCGCGGTCGTCGGCCGTCCATGGACGATCCTTGCGATCGTAGGGAAAGTACTGCGCGAAGATCGACATCACGTGTTTGCCGGGCGGGGCGAGGTTGGGCTCGGTCGGCGTTTGCATGAAGCACTCGAGCATCGGATCGCGCGAGATGCCGCTGCGCGTATCATCGAACGCACGCTGCAGGTACGCGATCGACGGCGCGACGTGAATCGTCGCACGGTGATGCGGAGCGAGCCCGGTGCCCGGCCGAGCGCTGAACTCCGGCACACCGCCCAGCGCGAGGTTCAGTTTGAACGCCATGCCGTTCGCGCGCCAGTTCTCGGCGCGGCGGCGCAGCGACGGCGGCGCGTCGCCGGGGTCGAGCAGCTTGCAGAACAGCGTCTGCGGCGCGGCGCCGACGAGGATGGCGCGTGCGGTGATGCGTTCGCCGCTGATGAGTTCGACGGACTCGGCGCGTCCGTCGCGGACGTGAATGTGCGCCGCTTCGGCATCCGTGCGCAACGTCGCGCCCGCGGCTCGGGCGGCACCGGCGATCGCATTCGCAAGCGCGCCCATCCCGCCGCGCACGAAGCCCCACGCGCCCTGGGCACCCATTGCGCGCCCGGCGTAGTGGTGGGCCAGCACGTAGGCCGTTCCCGGATCGCGCGGCCCCGCGGCGGTCCCGATGAGGCCGTCGGTGGCGAGCGTCGCTTGCAGCACCGGCGTGCGCACGAACCGCTCGACGAGCGCCGCCGCCGAGCCGAGCAGCGTTTTCTGCGTTGC
>Ga0209208_10001863_pt1 | contig 30124 bp, 24 predicted proteins | sample S1TSphfallax_3_FD_187694 | JGI IMG/M metagenome (GOLD analysis project Ga0209208, IMG submission 187694) | Host-associated microbial communities from peat moss isolated from Minnesota, USA - S1T2_Fd - Sphagnum fallax MG (SPAdes) (version 2) | ecosystem: Host-associated > Plants > Peat moss >...
CAGGACTTTATCCAGAACTGGTGTGGCCAAGGTAAAGGGTATTATACGTCTGACGTTCGCAAATGCCCCTCAATCGCTTCGCGAATGTTGATCTCGGTCTCCCCTCTAACGTCCGGCCCGTGGTCAGGCACCCAGAAAGATCAGGGACGGGTGCAGCCCAATTGCTCTCCGCCCGCTCAAATAAGACCGCATATTTGATCTTTGGTGGTTCGAACATGGCTTCAGTCTAAGGCACGAAACTATAGGGCAGGTATCCGCAATGGTCCATACTGAACGCATGAAGACAAACTGGACCGCCGCTGATATTCCGTCGCAAGCCGGACGGCTGGTGCTGATTACCGGCGCTAACAGCGGCATCGGGTTTGAGACCGCGCTGGAGCTGGCGCGCCAAGGCGCTGAAGTGATTCTGCCCGCGCGAACGCAAGCCAAAGCGGACGCGGCCGCCGCGCGAATCGCCCAGCAGCTTTCCCCTGCGGCGAAGCTGTGGCCAGAAACGCTCGACCTGGCGGAACAATCCTCCATTCACGCCTTTTGCCAGCGCGTGAAGGAGCGCTTTCCCGGACAATCGCTGGACCTGCTTATCAACAACGCGGGCGTCATGGCGCTGCCCACGCGGGAAGTGACGGTGGACGGGTTTGAGCGGCAGTTGGCAACCAACTATCTGGGCCCTTTCGCCTTGACGGCGCTGCTGCTTCCATCGATGAAAATGAAAGCCGGCTCGCGGGTGGTCACCGTTTCAAGCGGAATCAGCCACCAGGGAAAGATCGATTTCGAAAACCTCCAGGGCGAGCGGCAGTATAAGCCGATGCTTCAGGCCTACGCGCAGTCCAAGCTGGCCGACCTGATCTTTTCGCAAGAATTGCAGCGGCGTCTGTCGGCGGCGGGATCGCCCATCATCAGCACAGCAGCGCATCCCGGATACGCGGTGACCAACCTGCAGGCGGGTCCGTTAAACGCCGGACTGAAGCTGGCGACGGCCCTGTTGAAGCCGTTCTTTTCGCAGGACGCCGCGCACGGCGCTCTGCCGACGCTCTACGCGGCCGTTGCGCCGGAAGCCGTGCCGGGGGGCTACTACGGTCCCAACGGCTTGGCGGAAATGACCGGGTATCCCGTGGCTGTGAAGCTTGCCAAAGCGGCGACGGACGAAGCGCTGGCCAAACGCCTGTGGGCCGAGTCCGAGCGGCTGACCGGCGTGTCTTTCGACGTTCGAAAGATTCACTCGGCCGTAACGATTTAGTGCGCGTCAGGCGCGCTTCTTTGTTGCATTATGGGAAACGGATTTCCATGCTCAAATTCGCGCCGCTGTTTACCTGTTTCCTGATCGCGCTTCCGGCACTGGCGGGAGGGCAGCAAGACCGCACCGTCGGTCCGCAATCCGATGGCTCCATTGTCGCCTCTGATAATCAGACCCTGACACCAGCGGGAACCCTGGTGCCACTGGGAGCGCCGGTGCGCGCCAAGGCCATTGCTCTTAATCCGAACGCCAAGACGAGAAGCGCCGCCGTGCTGCTGATGGGTTCGCCCCAGCCTGTCATCGTCTTTAACACCGTCACCGGCCAGGTCGTGCAGCGCTTTACGCCCACCACCGTCAGCGGCAAAACGTTCAGCGCCGACAAAGCTGGATCTTTCACAGGAATCGCGTATTCGGCGGACGGGGCAAAATTGTTTTTCAGCCAGGACAACAACCATGTGGTGATTGCCAATGTGGACCGCGAAACGGGCCATCTTATCAACTGCGAGAGCGTCAGCCTGCCCGCGCCTCCCGTTGACGGGCGCAAGTACCACAACGCCAAATCCATCAACCCTGGCGGCATCGCGCTTTCTGAAGATGGCAAACGCGCTTATGTGGCTTTGAATGCGGCCAACACGCTGGGCGTGATCGATTTGACTGCTTCTCCGGCGGCGCTGGTCGCGCAGATTCCGGTGGGCAATGCGCCCAACAGTGTGGTTATTCGCGGCCAATATGCGTATGTCAGCAATGAAGGCGGACGGCCAGCCACGAGCGACGATTTCACCAACGTTTCCGACGGCACACCCATCGTGGTTGACCGCAAAGAGGCTTTCGCCATCACCGGCACGGTTTCCGTCATTGACCTGGCGGCTGGCAAATGCGTGAAGACCATTAAAGTGGGTCTTCATCCCGCCGGCATGGCCCTCTCTGGATCGAATCTTTACGTGGCAAATGCCTATAGCGACAGCCTCTCGGTTATCGATTTGAACACCGGCTCCGTGCGGACCATCAATCTCAGCGTGCCCATAGCTGGCGGCGCGTTCGGGTCGGGGCCCAACGCCGTGGCATTGGCGGGTGACAGCCGCGCCTTCGTCACGCTGGGCCAAGCCAACGCCATCGCCGTGGTCAACCTGGCGGGCCGCGACGCCAATCCGGTGATCGGCTACATTCCCACCGCTTATTTCCCCACGTCCATCGCTTACGACGCAGCGCATAAACAGCTTGTGGTGGCCGACGACAAAGGCTTAGGCGCGCAGGGCACGGTGGACACGGTGCTGGGCGCCAGCGGCTTCAACACGCATCAGGATGCGGGCGTGGTCAGCCTGATTCCGCTGCCGAATGCCGGCGAGCTTGCCCGTTACACCAAGCAGGTCATCACGAACAACCATTGGGATCTGGCCACCAACATCCAGGTGGGACCCGAATACATTCGCCGCGACGCAAAGCCTGTGGCCGTTCCGAAGCACATCGGCGAGCCTTCGCTGATCAAGCATGTGTTTCTGATTATCAAGGAAAACCGCACTTATGACCAGATGCTGGGAGACGTTGCGTGGGGCAATGGCGATCCGTCGCTGGCGGTCTTCGCGTCCGCATTGCCGAACCAGCACGCGCTGGTGAAGCGCTTCCCGCTGCTGGACAACGTTTATGCGCCGAGCCGCCAGTCCGCCGACGGCCATCCGTGGATTGTGATGTCGGGCTCGTTTTATTCGAACGATATTCTGTCGCCGGACTGGATTCGTTCCTACCCCGGCGGCAACGCTGACGATGCGCTGACTTACACGCCGCGCGGCTTTTTGTGGACGGCCGCCGAAGCCAAAAGCCTTTCCGTCAAGCTGTACGGAGAATGGGCCGGCGAAGACAAGGTTGCGACAAAGCCAGACGGCAGCGCCTACACCTGGAGCGAGTTTTTCAGCACCGCGATGTGCAAGGAAAACAAAGCGCCCGCCGCAAGCTGCATTGTTCCGGACGGCAGCGTGACGGTCAGCACGCCGGTGCCGTCAGCGGCCAAAATTCTGGACCCGCACTATCCGCCGTTCAACCTCACCATCCCCGACCAATACCGCGCCGATTATTGGATTCCGCTGTTTGAGCAAATGGATGCCGCCCACCAGGTTCCCAATTTGACCATTCTTTGGCTGCCGGATGATCACACCGCCGGAACCAAGAAGGGCCTTCCTTATCCCATCAATTATGAAGCCGACAACGACCTGGCGCTGGGCCGCATTGTTGACGCCATTAGTCACAGCAAAGCATGGCCGGAGTCGGCGATCTTCGTCGAAGAAGACGACAGCCAGGGCGGTGTCGATCACGTGGACGGGCATCGCCAGCCGGTCTACGTCATCAGCCCGTACACGGCAGCGCCGCAAGCTCCTGGCCAGGGAAAGGCGATCCACACCACTTACACTGCCGAGAACATCAACCGCACCATTGAGAATATTCTGGGCATGCAGCCGCTGACGCAGTTCGACCTGGTTGCGTCGCCCATGTTCGATGCATTTCAGGACACGCCGGACTTTACGCCTTACGATCATTTGCCCGCGGTGATTGCGCTGGACAGCGGCCCGGACCTGCCGCAGAAGGAGAGCACTGCTTACACGCCGATGCAGAAAGCCTGGCTGCGCGCGACTGCGGAAGTGATGAAGAACAAGTACGACAAGGCTGACGCGGTGGATCCGAATTTCCTGAACCATGTGATCTGGTATTCAGCCACCAATTGGCTGAGACCCTATCCTGGCGAGAGCAGAGTCGAGATGCCGGGAGCCTTCCTGCGAGCCGCCAAGAGGTTCCAAGGAGACGAGGACGACCGCTGAGTCAGCGCGCAGCCGCTTGGAGAGTTCCGGTTGGAAAGCCTTCGGCTTCCAGCTCACGAGCGATCAGGTCGCGCAGGCGGCTGGTCAGCGCGCCGCGCTCTTTTAGTGTCATTCCCGCTGTCGAAATCGGTTTCAGAATGCGCAGCTTGACCACGCCTGGTTCCACCACTCCTCCGCCAAACGGCAACACCCGCTGGGTGCCAATCAGCACGGTTGGGACCACCGGAACCCCGGCCTTGATTGCGATATACGCCGCGCCTTCTTTAAATTCCTGAAGCACGCCATCATGCGCGCGGCCGCCTTCGGGGAAAATCAGCAGCGAGATTTTTTGGTTGTGAATCACTTCCGCCGCTTTCTGCATGGTTTTAATGGAAGCGCGCGGGTCGTCCAGAGGCACTGGAATATGGCCGCCGCGCCGCAGGTGGCCGCCCAGCAGCGGAATTTGAAACAAGCCGCTTTTGGCGAGAAACCGGAACTGCACTCGAATGGTGGACATGATGGTGGGCGTGTCCATGTAGCTGAGATGATTGGCCGTGAAGATGTAGCTTTCGGCGGGGTCAATCTGGTCGAGCCCTTCGACAATCACCCTGATGCCGCAGCCAAACAGCAGAGTGCGCGCCCAGGCCCATGCCACGCGCGCCTGCTTGTGCCCGTCGGCATCGAAGAAAGCCACGACAAAGCTGACAAGGCCGAACAGGAAAGTGGAGAGGATAACCGCCGGGTCGCCTAATAGCAGACCGCGCAAACGTCGCATGCAGGTTTCATTTTACGAAACCGCCTTCATTTCTCCCACCAGGAACAGCGAACCGGTGAAGAAGACGGCTGCGTTGGGCGGCGCGGCTTGCGCCAGAGAGCGCGCTTGGGCCAGTGTTTCGGCGATGACGGCGTTGGGATGCGGATGCATATCCAGAATCGCTTGCGGACGCAAGGCGCGCGGGAAATTAGGCGCGGTCACAATGAGCTTGTCGGCCAGCGGGAAAAGCTGCGCAGTCACTTCTTCAATGGCTTTGTCGCGCATTGCGCCGTAAACCAGCCAGACGGGATTTTGCGAATAGAATTCCCGGATGTGCGCGGCCAGGGCAGCGGCGCCTGACGGATTGTGCGCGCCATCGAGAATGAACGCGGGCTGGCGCTGAATGATTTCCAAACGCCCCGGCCAGGATGTTTTTGCCATGCCTTTTGCGATGACGGCATCGCTAATGCCCAGCGCGCGACAAGCGGCAATGGCGGTTTGCGCGTTTTCAATTTGATGGCGGCCGGCCAGCGGACACAGGAAGCGAGTGCCGTTGCTGAGGAACGTGGAATTTTCGGCTGTGACGGCGAGGCCTTCCAGCGCAGGGATCGGAATCACTTGCGAAGCGGCTTTCAAAATGACGGCTTCGGCAGCCGGCCACTGCGGCGCGATGACCGCCGGAACGCCTGGTTTCAAGATGCCCGCTTTCTCAGAAGCGATGGCTTCAATGGTGTTGCCCAGAAACGCCTCATGATCAAACGACACGGGAGTAATGACGCACAGCTCCGGCGTGATGACGTTGGTGGCGTCCAGCCGTCCGCCCAGCCCCACTTCAATCACGCTGATGTCGCAGCGCCGCGCGAACAGCAGAAGGGCCATGGCGGTGACGGTTTCGAAATACGAAGGGTGATCCTCCTCCGCGGCGACCGCATGCACTTCTTCGAACGCCGCCGCGAACTCTTCTTCCGTGACGGGCGAGCCATTGATCTGGATGCGTTCCACCGGCGACACCAGATGCGGCGAAGTATAAAGGCCGGTGCTGCAGCCGGCTTCGCGCAAGACGGAAGCGATGATGGCGCTGGTGGAACCTTTGCCGTTTGTTCCAGCGATATGGACAAAGCGTTTTCCACGCTCTGGATGGCCCAGCGCCGCCAGCAGCGTCTGCATGCGCTCCAAACCAAACTTTGCGCCGGCTTTTAATTCGTTGCCCAGCGCATAGAGATAGCGGACGGAATCGGGATAACTCACTTCTTTAGCATCGGCTCAATTAAGTGAAAGACATCGCGCGCGACAATGACGTTGCCTTGCTCATTGGGATGAATGCCATCGGGCTGCATCAGCGCGTGATCCTGGTAAACATGCAGCAGCAGGAAGGGCATGAGCTTGATTTTGTGCTCGGCTGCGAGCGCGGGAAAAATGGCGGTGAATGGTTTCACGTAGTCGGGCCCGTAGTTGGGAGGAAGCGTGATGCCCAGCAGCACCAGCGGAATTTTCGCGTCTTGAATGCGCTGAATCATCTGGTTCAGGTTGTCGCGCGTTGAATCCACTGGAACGCCGCGCAAACCGTCGTTGCCGCCGAATTCCAGCAGCACAAGGCTGGGATGCACGGCCAGGACGTTGTCGATGCGCGCTAGCCCGTCGCTGGTGGTGTCGCCGCTGACGCCTTGATTGTCCACGCGGTATTTGTAGCCGGCGCTATCCAGATCCATCTGCAGTGATTCCGGATAGCTTCTGCCGGAAACGCCGGCAGTGAGGCTGTCACCGAATGCAACAATGACGGGCCGCGTGTCCGCGGGCACGGGGGGCGGCGGCGCTTCGGCGCGCTCAGCCTTTACGGGCGGCGGGCTGCTGGCGCATCCGGTTTGAAAAAGTATTGCAACAATGAAAAGAACGCTGCGCAGTCTCACACTTCTAACTTGACATGACCACAACTGAAACGCTGAACAATGTAATTGAAGTGTCTGATTTGAAGAAGACGATTGAAAGCTCGGTCAGCCGCGTGGATATTTTGAAGGGCCTGAGTTTCAGCGTGCCGCGCACCCAATTTGTCGCCATCATGGGGGCGTCCGGCAGCGGAAAAAGCACGCTTTTGGGACTTCTGGCCGGGCTGGACACGGTCACTTCGGGCAGCATCAAGCTGGACGGCGTAGAAATCAGCAATCTGAAAGAAGACGCGCTGGCGAAATTGCGCGGCACCAAAATCGGCTTTGTGTTTCAGTCTTACCAGCTTGTGCCGACGCTGAACGCGGAAGAAAATGTGCTGCTGCCTGCTGAATTGAGCGGCGTGGGCGCGGACCGCAAGCGCGCCCTGGAGCTTCTGGACCGCGTGGGTCTGAGCGGCCGAATAAAACATTATCCGGTGCAGTTGTCCGGAGGCGAACAGCAGCGCGTGGCGCTGGCGCGCGCGTTTATGACCAAGCCGCCGCTGCTGATGGCGGATGAGCCCACCGGCAATTTGGACAGCGAAAACGGGCAGCATATTTTGCAGCTGCTGATGGATTTGAACCGGCTGGACAAAACCACCCTGGTGCTGGTGACGCACGACAAAATGCTGGCCGAGCGCGCCGACCGGATTATCACGCTGAGCGATGGCCGCCTGGTGGGCGACGAATTGGTGGCGGCGTAAGTGTTTCTGCCAACCGCCAGCAAAATGGCCGTGCGCGAGCTGCGCGCGACTCCGGCGAAGTTTGTTTTTGTCGTTCTGGCCGTGGCCGTCGGCGTGGCCGCGCTCAGCGGCGTGAAAGGCTTTGGCTACGGCTTTCGCGGCATGCTGCTGCGCAATGCCAAGCAGTTGATTGCGGCCGATGTGCAGGCGCAAGTCTGGGACGATCCCACCGACAAGCAACTGGCGGAGATGGCGGCGCTGGGCCAGCAGCAGGCGGGGCTCACGCAAGTGACCGAGACGGTTTCCATGGCTGCGCCGGTGGCCAGCGTTTCGCGCGTGCCGCAAATGATTTCGGTGAAGGCGGTGGATCCGGCGGCTTATCCTTATTACGGAACGCTGGGGCTGAAGCCGGCCGTCCCGCTGCGGCAATTGCTGGCTAGCGACGATGACGCGGTGGTTTCCGATGAGCTGCTGGTGCGGTTCAAAGTGCATGTGGGCGATGCCATTCGCGTGGGCGGCCAGGAATTTCACATCACCGGCGAAGTGACTTCGGAGCCCGACCGGTTGGCCTCTGGCTTCGGGCCGGGGATGCGCGTGATGATGACGCGCAAGGGATTGGAGCGCACCGGCTTGATTCAATTCGGCAGCCGGGCGGCGCAGCGTTTTTTGTTTCGGCTGAAGCCGGGAACCAATCTGGACGCCTTCAAGAACAAGGTGAAGAGCGACTTTCGGCGCGTTTATATCAGCGATTATCGCGAAGGCAGCGAGACCATGGGCAAGGCGCTGGAAAACACGACCACGTTCCTGAGCCTCATCAGCCTGATCGCGCTGATTTTGGGGTCGCTGGGCGTGGCCATGGCCATGTACTCGCACTTGCAGCAAAGGCTGGACACCATTGCGGTGATGAAAGCGGTGGGCGCGCGCGCGTCGCAGGTGATTCAGGTTTATTTGCTGCAAACGCTGATGCTGGGCTTGCTGGGCGGCGTGGCGGGCGTCACCGCCGGAGCGCTGGTGCAGACCGCGTTCCCCATCCTGATGCATCGCATATTCGCCATGCTGCCGGAAGTGAGCTGGGATTGGACGTTCAGCTTGCAGGGAATTTTGGTGGGCGTGCTGGCCACGCTGCTGTTCACGCTGCCGCCGCTGCTGAGCATTCGCAATGTCCGGCCCAGCCTGGTGTTTCGCCGGAATATGTCGGACGAAAGCGGCGGCGGCAAATGGAGGCAATGGCGCGACTCGCTTCCGGTCTGGATCAGCGTGGCTCTGATCTGGGTTGGCTTCTGGGGAATCGCGTACTGGCTGGGCGGATCCAGACGCATGGCCGTTTATTTTGTCGGCGGATTGACGGTCAGCATTGTTCTGCTTTTCGGCGTGGCCTGGCTGCTGCTTTTTGTTCTGCGCCTGATTGTCAGGAATAGCGGGCGCGCGCTGCCGTCCACGTTCCGGCATGGATTTGCCAATCTCTATCGCCCCGGCAATCAGGCCAAGGCGGTGCTGGTGGCGCTGGGGGTGGGTGTGATGTTCACTTGCATGACGTACCTGATTCAGAAAACCGTGCTGCGCGAAGTGACCAGCGCCGGGCCGGGCCGCGAAGGCAATTTGTTTCTGCTGGATATTCGCAACACGTCGGAAGTGACTTCGACGATTGAGGCGCAGCCCGGAGTCACGGGCAAAGTGGAGCTGGTCGGCTACATTGTGTCGCGCATGATTGGCAAGAACGGCGTGCCGACCGATGCCTTGAGGCTTTCGAAACAGCGCAAAGACCAGTTGCAGACCGTGCGCATCACCACGGCCAAGACTTTGCCCAACGGGCTCAGCATTCGAGAAGGCGCGTGGTGGAACCCTTCGACCAGCGCGCCTGAACTGGCTGTTTCTGAAGAGGCGCAGCGTGATTTTCACTTGAACGTGGGCGACCATTTGCGCTTCATGATGGCGGGCAGAACGGTGGAGGCGCCGCTGGTGGCCGTGTTCCGGCGCGAGCGCGGCGCGGCGGTCCGGTATGACCTGGTGTTTCCGCAGGCGGCGCTGAAAGGCCTGCCGGTGGTTTATTACGGCGCGGCGCATGTGGACCCGAAATATATTCCGCAAGTGGAATCGGTGATTTTTGAAAAGTTCCCGACCATCACGGTGATGAATCTGGCGGAGGTGCTGGAGCGCATTCAGGAAGCTGTCGACCAGGTGGCGATTGTGATTCGTTTTCTGGCGCTGTTTGCGATTGCGGCGGGCGTGATTATTCTTTCCTCGAGCATTGCGGGGACGCGCTACCGGCGCGTGCGCGAGGTGGCCATTTTGAAGGCGCTGGGCGGAACGCAGCGCCGCATTGCCGGAATCTTTTCGGTGGAGTTTTCGCTGCTGGGCGCGGTCAGCGGTCTGATTGGCGGCATTCTGGCGAACTTCTTCACGCGCGTGATTGCCGAAAAATTTATCGACACCAGTTTTGACTTCGACTGGAAATTGCTGGCGCTGTCGGTTGCGGGCACCATGATTGTCGCGAATTTGGCGGGCTGGCTGGCCAGCGCGAAGATATTGGGGCAGCGTCCGCTGGAGGTGCTGCGCGGTGAATAACAAGCGGATACACTGTCCTGTATGAAACGGTTGCTGCTGGCAGCCCTGGTTGCCGCACAGGTTGCCGCACAAAACTGCGTGCCGCCCGCCGACTGGGCTGGCCTTAACGTCTACGGCAGCGACGATTCGGAACTCGCGCCGCCGACGCCCAACGAACAGCGCGTGGTGCTGATGGGGGATGAGATTATCGCCCACGCTGCGTTTCCTGAAAAGCCGTACATTAATCGCGGGATCGCCGGGCAAACCACGCAGCAAATGCTGGTGCGCTTCCGCCAGGACGTGATTGAGCTTCATCCCAAAGTGGTTGTGATTGAGGGCGGCTTGAACGACATTGCGGACAGAGGAACGGAAGGCACCATCACCGAAAATCTTGCTTCCATGAGCGACCTGGCGAGGGCGCATGGCATTCGCGTCGTCATTGCCTCCGTCACGCCGGTGTGCGACTGCGTCACCAACGAAACCGGCCGCCGGTCCGTGGGGCGCATTGCGGGCATCAACCGGTTTTTGCAGGATTTTGCGCGCCAGACCGGAGCGGTTTATCTGAACTACTACGCCGCGCTGGTGGACCGCGCACGCGCCAGATGAAGCGCGAATTCACAAACGACGGCTTTCTGCCAAACGCAAATGGATACGCTTTAATGGTTCCCCTGGCGCAGAAAGCCATTGCGGAGGCACTCGCATTGAAATGAAAACCATCCACCTTTTGACCGCCGCTGTTCTAGCCAGCGCTGGCGCCGCGGCTGATTTGCCGAGCGGCCCCGGCAAAGAAGCAACTGTCCGCGTCTGCGGCAAGTGTCACGCGCCTGAACTGGCGACATCGCAGCGCCTGACGCGCGACCAATGGCAGGCCACTATTTCCAAAATGGCCAATTTAGGGGCGCAAGCCAGCGACAACGAATTTGAGGCGATTTTGAATTACCTTTCGGCGAACTTCGGACCGCAAGCGGCCCAGCCGGTGAATGTCAACAAAGCCACGGCGGTGGAAATTGAATGCGTGCTGGGGCTGACACGGACCGAATCCAGAGCCATTGTGCAATACCGCCAGCAGCACGGCCCGCTCACGGCGCTGGATGATTTCAGCCGGATACCGGGAGTGGATTCGAAAAAGATCATGGCGGAAAAATCATTGGTGGCGTTTTAGATGCGAAAATTCGCCGCCATTGCCGCAACATTGCTGATTGCCTGCGCCGCGATTCTGGCTTCCGATTGGCCCAGCCAAGGCGGAAATCCCCAGCGCGACGGCTGGGCAAAATATGAGAACGCCTTCACCAAAGCCAATGTGGGCGGGCTTCAGCTTTTGTACACGTTCCGCGCGGACAATCCAGCCAAAGGATTGACTGCGCCGCTGGTGGACGGATTGCTGATCACCTATCGCGGCTTCAAAGAGATGCTGGTGTTTGGCGGCAGCTCTAACTATGTCTATTCCGTGGATGCGGATTTAAACAAGCTCATCTGGCAGGTGCCGCTGTTGCCGCAACCGGAACCGCCCAGGCGCGGCCCTTGCTCGGTTGCATTAACCGCCTCGCTGGCCATGCCCGGCAGCAGCACCGGCTCCGGCCGCAGCAGCTTCCGCCAAGTTCGGCCTCCTGGCGGCGTCACTCCGGTGGCGCAGACCGCGCCCGCGAAGCCGTCCGTGCTCGCCACGGGCTTCGGCCGCATTGGCGCGTTCCTGGCTGTTTCGGGCGACGGCAAGCTGCATGTGCTCAACACCTCCACGGGCGAAGACCAGATTCCAGCCTTTGCCTTCGTGCCGGAAGGCGTGAACATCAGCAGCCTGAACGTGAGCGACGACACGGTCTACGCCGCCACGTCGCGCGCTTGCCCCGGCGCGCCAACCGGAGTGTACGCGGCCGATCTTTCCTCCGACACGCCGAAAGTTTCATCGTTCCTCACCAACGGCTCCGCCATTGCGGGATCGCTGGGCACCGCGATTGGCAGGAACGGAACCGTCTACGCGCAAGTTCATGCCACCGGCGCGGTGGTCGCGCTGGCGTCCCGCACGCTGGAGCCGCTGGATAACTTTGCGCCTGCGGCCGCCACAGCGACAGCGGCCGATGCGACGCCTGTCGTATTTGAATGGAACAGGCAGGAACTTCTGGTTGCTGCTGCCGGAGGCGATGGAAGTCTTTACCTTCTGGACGCAGCCTCGCTGGGCGGAAGCGATCATCAGACGCCGCTGTTTAAGAGCGCGCCCATTGGCTCCGGTTTTCACGGCGGATTTTCCTCCTGGGAAGACATCGCCACGGGCACGCGCTGGGTTTATGCATTCGAAAAAAACCGCGTGGCCGCGTTCAAGGTGGAGGAGCAGAACGGCCATCCGGCGCTGGTTTCCGCCTGGACTTCGCGCGACATGATTGCGCCCGCGCCCGCCGTCATCGCCAACGGAATGGTCTTTGTGCTGGCAACGGGAGACGACGAGAAGAAGAAATCGAACGCGGTGCTGTATGCGCTGGACGGCGTCACCGGCAAACAATTATTCTCCAGCCAGTCGGCTGTGAAATCGTTTTCTGATAATGGCGGATTGGCCGTCGCCAACCACCGCATTTACTTCACCACCCACGACAACACCGTTTATTGCTATGGCTTTTTCGCCGATGAGCCTCAATTGACAGGACAATAAGGAATCATGAACAAACTGCGCTCTATCTGGATCGGTCTGGGCATCGGCCTCGCTCTGGGCAGCTTCCTTTTCGCGGCCGACTGGCTCACCGATGGCGGCAACCAGCAGCGTGATGGCTGGCAGCGGGACGAGCATATTCTGAACAAAGAGAACGTCAAGAACCTGAAAATTCTCTGGAAGATTCAGCTAGACAACCAGCCGCGCGACATGCATTCTTTGTTCGCCCCGCTGATTGTGGAGAACGTCAAGACCAAGAATGGCGCGAGGCAGCTTGCCATTGAAGCTGGATCGTCGGACAACATTTTCGCCATTGATGTGGAGACAGGAAAGCTGGTCTGGCAGAAACATTTTCAATACCCGCCCATCACGGCGGGACGCGGCCTGCATCCGGGCGATCCGCTTTGTCCCGGCGGCTTGACGGCCACGCCGATTATTGGTCCCGCCGATGCTTCTGGCGCGCGCCGCGTGTATGCGCTGGCGGGCGACGGCGAACTGCATACACTCAACGTGGCCGATGGCGAAGACCTGGCCGCGCCGTTTCCCATGAGTTTCCCGAACGGCAAATCCTACGCGCTGAATATGTGGCACCACACCCTGTTCACCACCACTTCACAGGGCTGCAATGGAAATCCGAATCAGATGTGGGCCGTGAATTTGGACGATCCCACCCACAGAGTGATGACGTACAACCCGCGCAGCGGCGGCTTGTGGGGCCGCACGGGAGCGGCTATCGATTCCAGCGGAGTGGCCTGGGCGCCGACCGGCGACGGCCATTACGACAAAGCCGCGCTGACTTTTGGCAATGGGCTGGTGGGCGCGAAGGTGGTGGATGGCGATTTGCATCTGGAGGATTACTACATGCCGCGCAACTGGTCTTGGCTGCAGAAGCGCGACCTGGATTTTCAGGTCACTCCCGCTATCTTTCCCTTTCATGGCCGCGAGCTGATGACCACGGCCAGCAAGGAATGCCGCGTCTATCTGCTGGACACCAAGGAAGCGGGCGGCGAAGATCACCAGACGCCGCTGTTTCGCACGCCGCTGCTTTGCAACGAAGAGGTGAACTTCGCCGGCACCGGCATCTGGGGTTCCATGGCCACATGGGAAGACGCGCAGCATAACCGCTGGGTGCTGACGCCCTTCTGGGGTCCGCCGCATTCCAAGTTCAAGGCGCCCATCTCCTACGGTCCGGTTGAATACGGGGCTATCTTGGCGTTCAAGGTGGAAGAGAAAAGCGGCAGCTACACGCTAGATCCCGTCTGGATGTCGCGCGACATGAACCGCGCCGAACCGCCGGTGGTGGCCAATGGCGTGGTTTACGCCTATGGCAGCGGAGAAAACACCGACCAGGCTTACCCGGACAAGGGACTGGCGGATTTAAGCCCGCTGCGCATTAAACATTCCACGCATGCCGTGCTTTATGCGCTGGATGCGCTGACCGGCAAGGAATTATTTTCGAGCGGCGACCAGATAAAATCGTTCAACCATTTTTCCGGATTGTCCGTGGCGAACGGACGCGTTTATATCGCCACTTATGACAGCGTTTTGTATTGCTTTGGCCTGGGCGACACGGCCGTCAGCAGTTTGCGATAACTCATTTTGCTTCAAAGCCCATTTCTGAAATGAATGCTTTCAGGGCTTGCTCTGTCATGACGGCTGGTTTGTACTCAATGGTGGTGCGGGCCTCGGGATAAGTGGAGTGGGAGTGAATGACTCCGTCCTGCCGCTGGAGCAGAGTGTCCAAACCGACGGCGCAGGCGACGCAGGTGAAGCCTTTAATTGTGTAGGTCACGGTCTTGGTGTCAGCGGCTGGCAAGGTTCCCACGGCCGCGGCCAGCCCAGCTATAAAATTTCTGCGAATCATGAATGCTCCTTTTTTCAGCGCGCGGTGGCGATGCCGGCCTCATATCTCCAAGGCGTTTGGCTGCTGGCTGCATCGGAGAAGCGAGTGTCGGCGTAATCGCTAAACTCGATCTTCCTGGTCAGGACGCCGGTCTCCAGCATCAAGTCGCGCACCAGGTCGAAATCGGGCTTTCGGGGCGCTAGCGGCGTGTACATGACGCGGTCCATGGGCTTTGTCAGCGCCCAGCGCAGCAGCGCAGGCTTCTGGTTGTAATAGAAGCGTCCCACAAAATCGGCTGCGTCTTCGCGCTGTGGCTTGCCTTTGTCCAGCCAAAGACCAGAGCGCGCGATGCCGTCCACCAGTTCTTGAACCACTTCGGGGCGCTTGTCGATCAAGTCCTGCTGGACGACCAGAATGCAGGACATATAATCGGGCCAGTATTCGCGCGCCTGGAAGAGAACGCGCCCATAGCCTCCGAGTTCGGCCTGAGACGGGAACGGCTCGCCCATCACGAAGGCATCAATGGCGCCGGCTGCGAGCGCTCCCGCGACGTCGGGCGGGGCCATTTCCACCATCTTGATTTCGCTGGGCTTGATGCCCCAGACTTTCATGGCGCGGAAGACCAGAAGACGTTCGTCGGAGAAGCGGCTGGGGATGGCAATTTTGCGGCCTCGCATGTCGGCGAAGGTTTTGATGGGGCCGTTCTTTTTCACCACCAGCGCGCTGCCATAGCGATGGCCCAGATAAACCACCTTGATATTGACGCCTTGGGCCTTGAGCGCAATGGCCAACGGCGCAACAATGAACGCGGCCTGGATGCGGTTGGAGATGAGCGCTTCCTTGATTTCAGGAAAGCCCTGAAACAGGCGCGGCAGAAAGATTTCGCCGCTTTGCGAGAGTTTGGAAATGTAATCGGTGACCGGGCAGGTAAGCTGGCAAGTCACCGGAATGTAGGCGACGGTGATCTTGCGCTTGGAGACGGGGCGATAGTCGTTCAGAACAGCGCCCCAGTTCACGTTGAGATAGGCGTGCAGGGCGGAAATGACCACAAGCCACGCAACCCCGCCAATCAAAATTTTCGATTTAAGATTCATTCCGGAACCCCCAGCGGACCGACTTGAAATTCCGGATGCCGCGGAACAACAGATCGAGAACGAGGCCGATCACTCCGATGAGCAGCATGGCCGCGACCACCAGGTCGTACCGCTTGCCGGAGTTGCGGGCGTCGATGACCAGATAGCCAAGCCCGGAATCGACCGCAATCATTTCCGCGGCGACCACCACCAGCCAGGCGACACCCAGAGCGATTCGCAAGCCGATGATGATCTGCGGCAAGGCGGCCGGAAAGACGACTCTGGAAAGAAGCTGGGCCGGCGCGAGGCCAAAGTTCCGGCCGGCGCGCCGGTACATGAGCGGGACATTCGAGACGCCATCCACGCACGACACCACGATGGGGAAAAAAGCGCAGAGAAAGATGAGGAACACAGCGGTCTTGTCGCCCACACCGAAGAGAATGATGGAGACCGGAATCCAGGCGATGGGACTGATGGGCCGGAGAATCTGGAATACCGGATTGATGACCCGATTGATGGCTGGATACCAGCCGAGTGTCAAGCCGACGGGAATGCCGAGCAAGACGGCCGCGCCAAATCCGAGAGCCACGCGGCGCAGCGAATCTCCGATGTACCTCCAGAGCAGCGCCTTTCTGAACAACTCTGCGATGCCGCGCTCCACGGCGAGCGGAGAAGGGAAGACCTTGGTGGCAGACCAGATCACCAAGAAATGCCACAGCGCGAGGAACAGCGCGCAGGCCACGACGGGCCAAAATAACTTCTCCCACTTTCTTGGTTCGGCGAATGAGTTCATACCTTATGCGCCAGGCCTAACTGCCGAAAAATGCCGTCGCGCAGCTCCAGATAGCGCGCGGAGCTGATGTCGCGCGGATGAGGGATGTCGATGTTGACCACTTGCTGAATGGTGGCGGGGCGGTCACTCATGACGGCCACGCGGTCGGCCAACTGCACGGCTTCATCGATATCGTGCGTCACGAAGATGACGGTGTTGCGCTCCGCTTCCCAGATGCGCAGCAACTCGCGGCGCATGGTGAGGCGGGTGATGGAATCCAGCGCTCCGAAAGGCTCGTCCAGAAACAGCATGTCGGGGTTGACGGCCAGGGCGCGCGCCACTTCCACGCGCTGTTTCATGCCGCCGGAGAGCTCAGCCGGATAAGCTTTTTCAAAACCTTCCAGACCCACAAGCTTGACGTAATGGGCGATGCGCTGTTCGCGGTCCGTGCGCGAGAGTTTCGAGAGGCCGAAGGCGATGTTGCCTGCCACGGTGAGCCAGGGAAAGACGCCGCGTTCCTGAAAAACGAAAATGCGGCGCGGATCGGGGCCGGTGACCGCTTCGCCATCAATTTTGACGGCGCCGGCTGAGGGTGAAAGAAATCCGGCGATGATGCTGAGCAGCGTGGATTTTCCGCAGCCCGACGGCCCGAGAAGACACAAGAATTCGCCGGGAGCGACTTCCAGGTTGACGTCGCGCAGGACATTGGTGGTCTTGCCGTCGCGGCTGAACTGCATGCTGACACGCTGGGCGGATAGTTTGTTCATGAGTGTCGTGATTCCAGAGAGCGCATGCCGGCATCCAGCAGCAAGCCAATGAGCCCGATGACCACCATGCCGGCCACCACCAAATCGTAGCGGTTGCCGGCGTTGCGCGCATCGACAATCAAGAAGCCGAGGCCTGAATTGACCGCGATCATCTCCGCGGCAACCACCACCAGCCACGCGATGCCCAAGGTGATTCGCAAACCCACAATCAATTGCGGCACAACGGCGGGGAAGAGCACGCGCGAGACGATGGCGCCGGGGCTTAGGCCGAAGTTTCTGGCGGCGTTTAAGAACACAGCCGGAACGCCTTGGACGGCGTTGATGGCGGTCAGCATGAGCGGGAAGAAGCATCCCAAGAAGATGAGGAACACGGACGCCAGATCGCCGACCCCAAACCACAGGATGGCGATGGGAATCCAGGCCAGCGGCGAGATCGGCCGCAGGATTTGCAGCAGCGGATTGAATGCCATCTCGGCGCGGCGATGCCAGCCGATGGTGAGGCCGAGCGGAATGGCCAGAATGGCCGCCAGCACGAATCCCCAGGTGACGCGAAACAGCGAGGCAACCACGTATTTCAGCAGAAGCCCGTGCTTGATCAGATCCGCAAGGCCGCCGACAACTTCCAGCGGGCCCGGCAGGATGTGAAGGGAAGAAAAGCTGACGGCAAGCTGCCACGCCATCAACAGCAAGATGATAAAAGCGACTGGAAACAAGCGTAGACCCATTCTAGGTGGTAAGAACATGCTAGTCACCAATCGGGCGGCTGAACCTAATGTGCAACCTTCGATGGAGAAATTCCCTTGCTTTCGTCAATGGTGATGAATTGGTTGACGGGAACGTTGGCAAATTGCTGAACCTGCCCGCTGGACCATTCGACCGTGAGCCGGTTGATGACGCGGTCCTGTTTCAGGCCGAAGATGAGGGCCAAGTCGCTTTGTGAGCAATAGCTGGAGCCGCTATGCACGGTTTGCGATTGCTTGCCCGAAGCGCTTTCAATGCGGACGACGCTGTCGAGGCCGCTGCGGCTGGATTTCGCGCCCACCAGCTTTACGTTCAGCCAATTATTCTTGTTGCCGCCGTCATTGCGCAGCAGCACCGCCGGGCCGCCGCTGGTGCTGATTAAGATATCGGGGTCGCCGTCGTGGTCGAAATCGGCATAGGCCGCGCCGCGCGCGACGATGGGCCGCTTGAAATCGGGCCCGGAATCCTGGCTGACATTTTGAAAGTTGCCCTGGCCCAGGTTTCTGAACAGCAGCGGCGGCTCTTTGAAGAACAGGTCTGATTGCACGCGGTTGATGTCGGGCTCCAAATGGCCGTTGGCGGCGAAAATATCCATGAAACCGTCGAGATCGAAATCCAGAAAAAACGCGGCCCAGGTGAGGCTGAGCAGGCTGGCTTGCCCCACGACGGTGGGCGCGGCGTTGTCGACGAAGAGGCCGCTGCCATCGTTGTGATAAAGCGCCAGCATTTGTTTGCTGAAGTTGCCGACCAAAAGATGCTGACGGCCGGAACGGTCATAATCGGCCGCATCCGCGCCCATTGCGCCGCGCGCTTTGCCGTCGTCTCCATAAGCGACTCCGGCTTGCAGGCCTTCTTCGGTGAAGGTGCCGTTTTTGTTGTTACGGTAGAGCTTGTTGGGCTGCGTGTCGTTGGCGATGAACAGGTCGGGCCAGTGGTCGCCGTTATAGTCGAAGACGGCAATGCCGAGCGATTTGCTGGCGGGGTCGGCCAGGCCGGCTTTTTGCGTGACGTCCTGAAACTTGCCGCCGCCGAGGTTGTGATATAGGCGCAGGCTTTGGCCTTTATAAGATTCGGGCGTGCAGTAGGATTTTGTTTTGCCGTCGAGCGAACAGCGCACGTCGGTTTGCGGCGTCCATTGGACGTAGTTGGCGACGACAAGGTCAGCCTTGCCGTCGCGGTCGAAATCGAACCAGGCGGCGCTGGTGCCGAAGTTGGCGTTATGGATGCCGCTGAGGGCCGTCACGTCGCGAAAGTGGCCATGGCCTTCGTTGTGGAAGAGGCGGTCGCCTTCCAGGGCGGTGATGTAGACGTCGGGCAAGCCGTCGTTATCATAATCGGCCACGGCCACGCCCATGCCGTACATTTCCACGTCCAGGCCGCTGCCTTTGGTGATGTCGGTGAAGGTGCCGTTGTGATTATTGTGGTAGAGCGCGGGGAAATAATGCTTGCCGGAAGCGGCCCAGTCTTTGCCATTGATCAGCAGGATGTCGGCCCAGCCGTCGCCGTCCAGATCGATGAAGGCGCAGCCCGAACCCATGGCTTCCGGCAGAAGTTTCTTTCCCGTCGCGCCGGTGTGGTGAATAAAATTGATCCCGGCTTTCTGCGTGACATCGACAAATTGAACGGGAAGAGCGGCGGCGAAAGCAAGATAAACGGACAGGGTTTTCATGAACGAAGATAATGTAGCAGAAAGAGCAAGGCTCAAACCAAAGATGGAGGCAAGGCTCCATCCGTTAGTGGCAGAGTAGATGTTGCGGAATAAATTATGGATGCTGGCGGCGGTTTTGCTGATGGCGGGATGCCGGCGCAGCGGCGGTTTGCCGGAAGCGGGATCGGCGGCGTATCGCGAGTTTTGCGCGGCGTTTTACACCGGGCTGGCGGGATTGCAGTCGGGTGAGGATGTGCGCGCGAATGAGGATTTGACGCGGGCTTCGCAAATTGGCCCCGGTGAGCCGGCGGTGTGGGCAAACTTGAGCGTGTTTCAGTTGCGGCGGCAGCAGTTTGATGAAGCCTTGAAGAATGCGGAGACGGCGCGGAATCTGGCGCCTGACAGCAGCCGGATTGAGGCGCTGCTGGGGCAGATTCAAAGCAAGCGCGGCGAGGTGGCGGAATGCGTGGGCCATTTGAAGCGCGCCATTTCGCTGGACGGCAAAAATTTGAAGGCGCTGTATGCGCTGGCTTTGGAAACGGAGCGGCAGGGCAATGATGGCGAGGCAAAGCGCACGCTTCAGCAGGTGCTGGCGTTGCAGCCGGCTAACACGGGAGTGCTGCTGGAAGTGGCGCGGCTTTCGGCAAAGCTGGGAGATGGCGCGGGCTTGAAGCAGGCGCTGGACGGTTTGAAGGCGCAGAGCGCAGGCTGGCCGGATGCGGCTCAAAAACAATTGGAGGCGGTGCAAACGGCGAATGTGCGGGCGGCGGCGGTGCAGGTGCAGTTTTTGCGCAATGTGCTGCTGCGCGTGCCAGCGTACCAGCGGAGCATGGATGAAGTTCGCACTCCGACCACGGTGGTATTTGAGCCGTTTATGAAGTTTCTGCGGCTGCCGACTCCGAGTTCGCAGCCGGCTGCTCCGGATATGCAGATTCAATTTCAAGCGTCGAGCATGGCTGCTCCGCATGCGGCTTGGTTGGGCGCGATTGATTTGAACAACCAGGGACCGGCAACGGTTGTTTGGGCGGACGCGGCTGGGCTGCATGTGGAAGGCGGGCCCACGCTGCCGCTGCCGGGTGCTGTCAGCGGACATGCCGTTGCGGGCGCTGATTTGAATTACGATTTCAAGACGGATTTGATTGCGGCAACGGCCGGCGGCGTGAAGATTTATCGCCAGATGGACCCGGCGCATTTTACAGATGTGACGGCCGAGACGAAGCTGGACGCGGCGACGATTCATGGCGCATACACAGGCGCGTGGGCGTTTGATTTTGACTTAGATGGCGACTTGGATATTGTGCTGGGTGCTTCGCAAGGCGAGCCGGTGGTGCTGCGCAATAACGGCGATGGCAGCTTTGCGGTGACGCATCCTTTTAAGGGCGTGGATGGGCTGGCGGCGTTTGCGGCTGCCGATATTGATGGCGATGGCGATCCGGACGTGGCGATGGTTGACAAGAGCGGACGGATGGTGGTGTTTAGCAACGAACGTTTGGGCGAGTACCGGCAACAGCGCGTTGTCGCTGGTGTTCGGGCGGTGGCGGCTGCTGATCTTGATGGCGATGGATTGCCGGAATTTGTTTTTCTCAGAAATGATTTCAGCATTGCCGGCACGGCGGAACTGGTTCGCGCTCCCGGCGCAACGAATTTGCTGGTGGCGGATTTGGATAACAACGGCGCGATGGATCTGGTGGCGGGCGGGCAGGTTTTCTTGAATGCTGGCCGGAAGTTTAGCGCGGTGCCGGTGAAAGGGGACGTCGCGGCGATTGCCGACTTCAATAACGACGGGCATTTGGATTTGCTCAGTTCCAGCGGCGAGGTGCTGCTGAACCATGGCGTCAAAAAATATAACTGGCAGACCATTCGCACGCGCGCCGCGCATGCCACGGGCGATCAGCGCATTAACTCGTTCGGCATTGGCGGTGAGATAGAAGTGCGCGCGGATTTGCTGACGGAGAAGCAAATTATCAATTCTCCGGTTCTGCATTTTGGCTTGGGCGAGCACACGGCTGTCGATTTCGCGCGCATTGTCTGGCCGAATGGATTTGTGCAGGCGGAGTTTGCGCTGAAAGCCGGCCAGGAAGTGCTGGCGCAGCAGCGATTGAAGGGATCTTGCCCGTTTTTGTTTGCCTGGGATGGCGAGCGGATGCGGTTTGTGAAGGACACGGCTCCGTGGTCTCCCGCTTTGGGGCTGCATATCAATGCGCAGCAGGTGGCGGGCATCTATCAGACGCAGGAGTGGTTCAAGATTCCCGGCGATGCGCTGAAGCCGCGGGACGGATATTATGATTTGCGAGTGACGGCTGAGTACTGGGAGACGTTTTACATTGACCATTATTCGCTGATGGTGGTGGATCATCCGAAAGGAACGCAGGTTTATTCGGACGAACGTTTTGCAGTGCCTCCGCCGCCGCTGAAACTTTATGCCACTGCTGACCCGCAGCCGTTTTTGCGGGCAACGGATGATGGCGGCCACGATGTCAGCGATGTGGTTCGAGATTTGGACTCGCATTACCTGGATAATTTTGGACGCGGCCAATATCAGGGTGTGACGCGCGATCATTGGGTGGAACTGGAGCTTCCGAAAAGCGCTCCCATCAGCGGGCCGCTTTACCTGATTGCCCAGGGATGGATGCATCCATCGGATGCGACGACGAATGTCGCGCTGGGCCAGAATAGCGCTCCGCATCCGGAGGGCCTTAGCATTGAAGTGCCGGATGCTTCTGGCAAATGGGTGACGGCGCGCGCGGGGCTTGGTTTTCCGGCTGGACGCGTGAAGACTGTTGTGCTGGACTTAACCGGTACTTTCCGACAGGGCGCGGCACGAAAGCTTCGGCTGCGGACTAATCTCGAGATTTATTGGGACCAACTGGCGTGGGCGGCTGGGGCGGATTCGTTGAGAGTTGCGCATCTGGAGTTAGCCAGTGCAGATCTGGAGTTTCGGGGATTTTCAGAGATGCATCAGGCGAATTTGTCGTCGCCGGAACTGCCGGATTACAACAAGCTGGTGGCCAATGGGCAGCGCTGGCGCGATATGGAGGGGTATTTCACCCGCTATGGAGATGTGCGCGAGTTGCTGGCCAAGATAGATGACCGCATGGTGATTGCCAACGCCGGGGATGAGTTGCGGCTGCGGTTTCCTGCCCAGCCTGCGCCGCCCGAAGGATGGGATCGCGATTACATTATGGTGGGGGATGGCTGGATCAAAGATGGCGATTATAACTCGGTTTTCTCCAAGACTGTTTTGCCGCTGCCTTATCACGGCATGAAAGACTACACGGCGCCGCCGAAGACGCTGGAAGAAGATCCGGCTTACCAACTGCATCCGGCCGACTGGCAAACGTTTCATACCCGTTATGTGACGCCTTCCCGCTTTGTTAGCGGATTGTGGAGTCATTGATGCGGAGAGGTTTTGTTATCGTTCTTTTCATGGCGCTGCTGGCTGCGCCCTTGCTGTATAAGCGGTCGCTGGCGCGGCGCAAAGCGGCGGCGGTGGCCGAGTATGGATTCACCATGACGGAATCGGCTCAGGCGGCGGGGATTCGGTTCAATCACAAAGCGCCGACGCTGGATCCGAAGCTGGATCACATTATGGAGCAGGTGGCGTCCATGGGCGCGGCGGTTTCGGTGGTGGATTTTGACCGCGATGGCTGGGATGATTTGTATATCACCAACAGCGGCGAAGGAACGCGCAACGCTTTGTACCGGAATATGCACGATGGCACGTTTCGGGATGTGGCTTCGGAGGTGGGGCTGGCTGACCTTAACTCGCGCGAGACTGGAGTTTCCATGGGCGCGGTTTGGGGCGACTATGACAACGACGGCTATGAGGATGTGCTGGTTTATAAGTGGGGCAAGCCGGAGCTGTTTCACAATGACGGCGGAAAACACTTCACGCGAGTGAGTGAGTTAGCAGGTCTTCCGCAATGGGTGAATGCCAACACGGCTGTCTGGTTTGACTATGACAATGACGGGAAACTCGATTTGTTCTTAGGCGGCTACTATCCGGAGGATGTGAACCTTTGGAAGCTCAAGAACACGAAAATGATGCCGGAAAGTTTTGAGTATGCGCTGAATGGCGGCCGGAAATATCTTTTTCACAATCTGGGGAATGGCAAGTTTGAAGAGGTCTCCGAGAAGATGGGCATTAGCTCCCGGCGCTGGGCGCTGGCGGCGGTGACGGCGGATTTTCGCGGGACGGGATACCAGGATTTGTTTATCGCCAATGATTATGGGGTTTCCGAGTTATACCTGAATGAAGGCGGCAAGCACTTCCGGGAAGTGGGCAAGGAGAGCGGTATCGGCGCGGCACCCAAGAGCGGCATGACGGCTTCGGTGGGGGATATTCTGAACCGCGGCCAGTATGGAGTTTTTGTGTCCAACATTTCGGAGGAAGGCATTCTGGTTCAGGGCAATAACATGTGGATGCCGAAAGCGGGCGCGGGACTTCAGTTTGAGAATATGGCGAATGCTTTGGGCGTGGAACTGGGCGGATGGAGCTTTGGGGCGCAGTTCGGCGATCTCAACAATGACGGCTTTCTGGACCTGTATGAGGTGAACGGCAATGTGTCGCTGGATCGAAACCGGAGTTATTGGTATGACTACTCGAAAGTGGCGGGCGGCAACCGCGCGATTATTTCCGACGCCGCCAGTTGGCCTCCTCTGAAAGGGCGAAGCCTGTCTGGCTACCAGCAGAAGCGTGTCTGGATTAATGACGGCTATGGGCAGTTCAAGGAAGTGTCGCAGTTGGTGGGCGTGAAGGACCGTTATGATGGACGGTCGATTGTGCTGGCGGACCTTGATAATGACGGGGCTTTGGACGCGGTTGTGGCGAATCAGCGGGGGCCGGTTCTGCTGTATAAGAATCAGGTGGCGGCCGGCAGCAATTGGATTGAGTTTCAGTTGAAGGGGCGCGAGAGCAACCGCAGCGCCATTGGCGCGCAAGTTCATTTATTCTGGAATGGACAGCAGCAGTTGCAGCAGGTTTCAGGCGGCAGCGGATTTTGCGCGCAGAATCAGCGGCGGCTGCATTTCGGGTTAGGGAAGGTTTCGGCCATCGAGAAAGCAGAAATCCGCTGGCCGTCGGGACGCATCCAGAAGATGACCGGACTAAAGGCAAATCAAATTTATCAGGTTCAGGAGCCATTATGAGCATCAAGAAATTCTTCAGCATTGAGAACCGCTATCTTCCGCCCATTTTCATTACGCTCATCTTGCTGGCTGGGAATTTGTCGTTCGGGCTGCTGGAAAGCTTTTCGCGCACCACGCTGGCCATTGCCACCAGCATGGTGTTCGAGGTGGGCCTGGGGCTTTTGATTTACAGAAAGATGCCGAATTTGGCGAGCGCGTATATCAGCGGCATTAGCGTGGGGATTTTGATGCGGTCTCCCGAGTTTTGGCCCTATGCGCTGTGCAGCGCGATTGCGATTACCTCGAAATACGCCATCCGCTGGCGCGGGCGTCACTTGTGGAATCCGTCTAACTTGTCCATCAGCGTGATGCTGCTGCTGGTTCCGGAATTTGTGGCCACGCTGAGCGTTCAATGGGGAAACACCATTTGGCCGATGCTGATTGTGTGGGTTTTGGGCGCGCTGATTGTCTATCGGGTGAAGAGGCTGCACATCACGGCGACTTATGTGATCTCGTTCGTCGTGCTATCGCTGCTGCGCAGCGCGTTTACCGGCGATTCGTTTCTGGCGGAAGTTGCGCCGATCACGGGCCCCATGTATCAGTTATTCATCTTTTTCATGATTACGGATCCGAAGACGACGGTGAAACCGCGCTGGGCCCAGTGCTTGGTGGCGTTTCTGGTGGCGGCAGCGGAGATGGTCTTGCGGCTGGCGGAAAATATTCATGCGCCCTACTATGCGCTGGCCATTGTGGGACCCATTGCCAATGTGATTGAGATTGCCTTGACGACGAAGGTGAAAATGAAGCCGGTTGTGAAGACAGAATTGGCGGCGGCGTAGACGTGCATCACTATATAGAGCAACTGATTGACCTGACTGAGCGGGACGCCAATGAGATCTACAATCTCTCTATTGAGGACGCGCGTGAATTGATGCTCAGGCAGCCTGCGCATCAGGTGCTGAAGATTCAAGGATCGTTCGCGCTAGTGGCGCGCGACGGCAAGACGGTGAGGATGGCGCGTTCGCTGGACCGGCCGATGCGCTATTTTCTGGCCAAGAAAGTGGCTGGTCCGGCGTTGATTGTGGCGCATCGGATTGATGCGATCTATGAATGGCTAAAAGCCGCGGATCTGGAGAGGCAGTTTCATCCGAGTTACACGCGCATGGTTCCGGCTCACTATGTGGTGGAGATTCAATTGGTAGGGTGTCCTGATCCTGATCCGGTCTACACGCGGTTCTTTACACCGGAGCGTCAGGCGCTCACTGCCGACCTGGATGAGATTGGGCGCGCTTATATGGGCGCAGTGGCGGATGAGATGGCGCAGTGGCTGCGCGCGGTTCCGGAGAGCGAGCCGATTGGCGTGTGTTTTTCCGGCGGCATCGACAGCGGCAGCGTGTTCTTGACTGCTTACCATGTGATGAAAAAACTCGGCATGAACTTGGCCCGGCTGAAGGCTTTTGTTCTGGATCTGGGAAGCGGACCGGATGTGGGGCAGGCGCGGGCGTTTCTGGAGTCTCTGGGATTGGGCTTGTTTCTGGAGCCGATTGAGGCGAATCTCGATTCTCTCGATCCGAGAGAGACCGTTCGAGTGATGGAGGATTATAAGCCGCTGGACGTGGAATCAGCGACCATGGCGCTGGCTTTGTGCCGGGGCATTCGGCAGCGCTATCCAGGCTGGCTCTACCTGATGGATGGCGATGGCGGGGATGAGAACTTGAAGGATTATCCGATTGAGGAAAATCCGGAACTGACCATTCACAGCGTGGTGAATAACCAGATGCTTTATCAGGAAGGGTGGGGCGTGGGCCGCATCAAGCATTCTCTGACATACAGCGGCGGCTTGAGCCGGTCTTATGTTCGCACTTACGCCACGGCTCATTATTTTGGGTTCAAGGGCTTCAGTCCGTTCACGCGCCCGAATGTGATTGCGGTAGCGGAGGGCATTCCGTTTGTCGAGCTGACTGGCTATGAGGTTCCGAAACTCTATGAGCTAAAGGGTGAGGTTGTGTCGCGCGGGGTGAAAGCCATTACCGGGCTCAAGATGCCGGTGTTTCCGAAGCGGCGCTTTCAGCATGGCGCGGTGTCCGAGGACGTTCTTCACGGCCGGTTGCCCTACCAGGAAGCTGAGTATCGGAAGCAGTTTCTGGCGCTCTATTCGTAATGGACCAATGGATCTTGGAGCGGCGGCCTGCGCGCGCGGCGCTGGATCCGTTTGTGCCTTACGATTTCTCGGTGGAACAGGAACGGTCGGCGAGCGGGGAAGTGGTGCCGGTGGCAACGGTGTTTCTGACCAACCGGGAGTGCCCCTGGCGCTGCCTCATGTGCGATCTTTGGCGGAATACTTTGACGGAAAGTGTTCCCTTGGGTGCCATTCCGGCGCAGATTTCGCATGCGCTTGCGCGAATCGCAGGCGAAACCGCCTGCCCCACCATCAAGCTTTATAACAGCGGGAGCTTCTTTGACCGTCAGGCGATCCCGATTGAGGATTATGCGGCGATTGCGGAGCGCTTGCATTGCTTTGAGCGAGTGATTGTGGAAAGCCATCCGGCTTTGGTGGGCGATGGCTGTTTGCGGTTGCGAGATTTGCTGAGAGGCCGGCTGGAAGTGGCGATGGGGCTGGAAACGGCGCATCCTGAGGTGCTGCGACGGCTGAACAAGCGCATGACTCTGGAGCAATTTTCGAAGGCCGCAGAATGGCTGAAGAAAAATGATATTGATCTGCGCGTGTTTGTTTTGGTGAAGCCGCCCTATTTGGATGAGTGCGAGGCGCTGGAGTGGGCGAAGCGATCAATCGATTTTGCGTATGAGTGCTGCGCCAGCGTGATTTCTTTGATTCCGACGCGCGCGGGCAACGGGGCTATGGATGAGTTAGCTGCGCGCGGTGAATTCTCTCCTCCGAAATTGCGAACCCTCGAAGCAGCGGCGGGATATGGAGTTGGCTTGCAGCGCGGCCGAGTGTTTGCGGACTTGTGGGATTTGGAACGGATTTCTTCGTGTGACGTTTGCTATCAGCAGCGGCGCGCGAGATTGAATGATATGAATCTGAGTCAATCGATAACGCCGCAAGTGGAGTGCCATTGCTGATGCTCTACGATATTGCGATTGTGGGTTCTGGATTTGCCGGATCGCTGATGGCGATGATCTGCCAGCGATTGGGACGGTCGGTGATTTTGCTGGAGCGGGGAAAACATCCGCGCTTTACCATTGGCGAATCGTCCACGCCGCTGACGAACCTTTTGCTGGAGGAGTTAGCGGCCCGCTATGATTTGCCGGCGATTGCTCCACTGGCGAAGTGGGGGACGTGGCAGGCGAGTTATCCGGATGTGGCGTGCGGGCTGAAGCGCGGATTTTCTTTTTTTCACCATGTTTTAGGGCAGCCGGACGTTGATGACCGGGAGCATCAGTTGCTGGTGGCTGCCAGCCCCAATGACCGGATTGCGGATACGCATTGGTACCGGCCGGAGTTTGATCATTTGTTTGTGAAGGAGGCCCAGAAACTCGGAATCGAGTATAGGGAGGAGGCTGAGTTAGCGGAGATCTCGGAAGGCGAGGAGGAAGTTTGGCTGAGCGGCCGCGGTATTCAGGTGAGGGCGCGGTTTGTGATTGATGCCAGCGGTCCGCGGGGATTTTTGCACCGGGCGCTGGGATTGCCGGAAGCGGCGATACCGGATATGCCGCCAACCCGGGCCTTGTACAGCCATTTCACAGGCGTGGGGCTTTATGGCGATGCTGTCGATGCGCCGCCTTATCCGATTGATTCCGCGGCTGTTCATCATGTGTTTGATGGCGGGTGGATTTGGGTTTTGCAGTTTAACAACGGCGTCACCAGCGCGGGTGTTGCGGCCACTTCCGAGGCGGCCGAACGGTTGCGATTGCAAGACGGAGAAAGCGCGTGGATGAACCTGCTGAACCTGCTGCCTCGGGTGAAGGAACAATTTGCGAATGCGCGGAAGACGAGGCCGTTTGCTTATGTTCCGCAGCTATCGTTCCGCAGCGGCGCGGTTGCCGGGAAACGCTGGGTGCTGCTGCCTTCGGCGGCGGGGTTTGTCGATCCCCTCTTATCCACTGGTTTTGCGATGACTCTGCTGGGGGTGAGCCGGCTGTCCCAGGTTATTGAGAAGGATTGGGGAGCGCGGGATTTCTCGTGCCAGGTGCGGAAGGTGGCGGAACGGAGCGATACGGAGCTTTTGGCGGCGGCCCGTCTGATTGGCAGCTTGTATTCCAGCATGAACCGTTTCCCGGTGTTCGTTTCCGTCTCTTTGCTGTATTTTGCGGCGGTGATCTATTCGGAGACAGTGCGGCGTTTGGGCAAGCCGGAGATGGCTCAGTCGTTTCTATTGCATGATGACCCTTATTTCGGATCTTTGTGCAGAGAGTTTTATGGGCGAGTGAATGAGCCAGATTCCAAGGCTTTTTGTGACGACATTGTTCGGGCGATTGAGCCTTGGAATTTGGCCGGATTGGGCGATGCCAGCCGACGCAACTGGTACCCGGTGGATGCGCGAGACCTTTTCGATGGCGCCGCGAAGGTGGGCGCGACGCGCGAAGAGATCTCGCAATTGCTGGCGCGCGCAGGCTTTTAAAAAGCGAAGCGCAGCCCCAGGTCGATGCGGCGCTGGTTGCTGGCGGTGGCCTCGGCACCGAAGCCGCCGGAGATGCCAGTGGATTCCAGGAAGTATGGCGAGGTCATGGCTCCGTTGGGCGTGTTCAGGTTCTCGTGATTAATGGCATTGCGCGCATTGACTGAAAGCGTCAGGTTGTAGCGATGCTCGGTGGTATCGCCCATACCGCGGGGCGGCCCGCCTCCGAAACCTCCGCGTCCGCCGCCACCGCCAGCGCGCGCACCGCCGGAGACGCCGGCGAATTTAGTGGTGCCAAAGCCCCAGGTCTTGCTGAGGCGTAAGTTGACGCTGATGCTGCCCGGTCCGGTCGCGGCATTTCGGGGGATTAATTGCGAGCCCACCAGGGGATCTGGATTCAGGTAACCAAGGCCAGGAACATAGTATTGGGTAGGTGTGCTGGAAATGCTGGGCCGCGCGGTGGGCGTGCCGGAACCTTGCATATAAAGATCGGTGCCGGTGGTGATGTTATAAGGCATGCCGGAGCGGAGAACGATGAAGGGCGACAAACGAATGCCCCATTTATAGGATAGAGAGCCGCCCACGAAGAGGGTGTTGTTCACATTTAGAGAAGCGCGGCCCCAATCCTCTTTCAGGTCATAAGGGTCGGAAGCCAGAGTGCCCAAGCCGTCGGTATCGCTATGTGCGCGTGAGATGCTGTAGCGGCTGAACAAGGTCAGCCAGCGTCCCACTTGTGAATTCACGTTGAACAGCAACTGGGTTTGTTTGAATATGCCGGTGGATTGATAATCGTAGATGTCGCCGGGAAAGATGGAAGCGTAAGGACGAGGTCCCACCACACCGTCGGGCGCGCCGGGCGCCAGATCACCCACTGTTGGAATTGGTGCGTTGATATCGACGGTTCGCAGTTCATGCACACCGCGGGCATTCAGGAAGTTGATGCCCAACGTGGTGCGGCTGAACAGCTGTTTTTCAACGCCGATAGCGGTCTGCATCAGGTAAGGCGCGTGCA
>Ga0209208_10001864_pt1 | contig 30121 bp, 21 predicted proteins | sample S1TSphfallax_3_FD_187694 | JGI IMG/M metagenome (GOLD analysis project Ga0209208, IMG submission 187694) | Host-associated microbial communities from peat moss isolated from Minnesota, USA - S1T2_Fd - Sphagnum fallax MG (SPAdes) (version 2) | ecosystem: Host-associated > Plants > Peat moss >...
TCTTATTTCGGGTGCCTGGAATTTTTGTTCGGGGTGAGAGGGGGCAAGGTCGGCATGCTTGTCGGCCCTGCCTCCGTGCCTTTCTTTCTTTCATAAATCACCGCCACAAAAAATTTCTAGTGTATTTGGAGGTCACATTTTATAAGCAGAATGTTTCCCTCGGCATAAGGGATCGGAGTTTCAATTTCGGTCTCAATGAACAAATTGTTTTTTAAAAAAAAAGTTTTTAAGAAAAAATTTGCTGCTGTTTTGCTCCGGGAGTAGGCCTTCCTAATGGAGGCTTATTACAAAATTAAGTGTTCCGGTCCGTTGGGTACACACCTTGAGCAGGTGCTTATTTTTGGGAAGGCCTCATTCCCGAGCATTACCCTACCCTTTTGTTCATTTGTTTGTTTGAGTAAATTAATGTAATTAGCGTCATTACGGCTAAACCTGTAAAACAGATTTAGCCTTACTGATGTCATATTTGTGAAAAATTGTCCCCAAAAAACAAATATTTTGGCCCCAAAACTTTAAATTGCCACGTGTCCAAACTCCACATGGGGTGAAATTTTTTCACCAATTTTTTTCTTCTTCTAGAATTTGTTGAATTATGTATTTTATTGTGATAAAATATTCCTCAAAATTTTTTAATGTTAGAATTTGGTGAAAATTTGTCAAAAAAAAATAAAAATCGATGTTTTTGTGAGGCCAAAGTGTCAACAAAGGAATTTTTTTTAAACCTTTATTTGTGGTAAGGGTTTAGGGTTTAACCCACCCTACCCATTCTAACAATTTCTAACAATCGGATTGAATTTAGTTGGAAGTTGGATTTGTAAATTTTTGATGTGGGGAGAAGGTGTGGTGCAAAAATCTTGTTTGTAAAGAGGAGAGCATGATGTGCAAGCATATTATTGCTCCTCTTTGATCAACAATTAGGAATGAGAATGGGTTAAATAATCATCAATGTGAGTGAGTAAAATGGTGTTCAAAAGCATATCATAATTTTTTTAAAGTTTTCAAGTCATAGCAACTTTTGAGAATTGGTCATGTCAATATGTGAATTTGATGAATTGGATGTGAAGTGAAGGAATCGAGCTAATAGTAAAAGGGGAATGTGTGATAAGGCAATTCAATAGTAGGATACGTAGTTGTAATTTAATACAACAAAAAACCTTCCGGATGGGAACAAAAACATGAAAGTAGTCAAAGGGGCATAGTGGGCATTGTTAAAAAATTACCTAAAGTAGAATTAGTAACAAAACATTTTTCAAATATTGCAATGCTCGTGATGGGTGAGGAGGAGTTTTTGAATCAGCCATAGGATTTTGATAATGTCCATCTATGTATGAACAATGTATCATTGGATGCTAACTACAAGAGCATAAAGGTGTATTCAAGTATCCACAAAAATTTGTAATTCAAGGATGGGAAAAGGGTAAAGCTCTAATTGTTTCTAACAATTGCCCATGTATTGAGCATTTCAAAAACAAAGTACTCGTGTCATTTATGCTATTGAGATTGTTAGGTGGGTTCAAAAGTAATTGGGTAGTTTTTTCAAAATCAAGGGTTAAGTTGTTGAACTATTTATGTAGTTGGGGGTATTGTAAGAAGAATTCATGGATGATTTGGGGGAATGTAAGCAAGGGAATGATGTGTGTATATTTTGTAGAAGGCCTTTATAAAATTTGTCATTTTGTACGTGATACAAGAAGGGATGATATATATATATGTATATGAAATTCTCATCAAGTTGTATGTGTGGTGGTAGACATCTAGATTTGTTTAAATTGACATTCATGTCATTTCCTTGGATATTAATGTGGGATTTCCTTGAATAGTTGCAACCTTTGAAAATAGCTATCCAACAACATAACAAGCTCCCAAATTCAAGCTAATTTGATCACTTTATTAAACATTTTCGTGGTAAGGAGTCATTTTGGGAGTTTGAATCTAGATTCTTCAAATGCTTGTTACTTATGTTTTGGATTTTATATTTAAGATAATGACCCCACTTTAGATACTTATTCTTTGAGATTTTATTTTTATGGTTTAATTAAAAAATCCTATTTGAACAAAGTTTCATCCCCAAACCTTGTTTTTCCAACATTTGGATATTTGTATATTTAATTTTAATTCTCATCTTAGTTAAGAATTAAGTGGAACAATGTTTAATTTTAGATTAAATAGGGTTAATTGTAAGTTAATTAAGGTTATGGTTTTGAATTTTGAACTTTAGGTTAATCTTTAAAATTATTGCAAGTGGGAGGCAAGCATGTGCTTTGTTAAAACCAACCATTGCCGTGCTAACACAATATCTCTTGTTCTTTGCCATTTTCTGAGTTTCAAATGTGGTTTTTTTCATGAGATTGCTTTGTGCATTTAATTCACAACTAGTTGATCCATTTGCTTTCAGGTTTTGTTGTTGTTTCTTTGTGCTTCGCTCTTTGTTGTTATGTCACACCACTTGTTTTTTGACCTTGTTCATTGTAATTGCTTGTTCCCACTACTTGCCAATGTTATTAAATATGTTTCTACTTTTTCATTGAATTTTAATAATTGTTGATCCAAAGATTGAAATAAATATTTCTTTTTTTTTTGCTAGTGTTTGTACAAATGTAAGGAAAAGCCACCTCCAATCAAAGATCTTTTAAATTTATCTTTGCAAGTAAAAGTGGCCTAATGAATTATAGGATTACTTTTAAGCTGTTCTAATTTATTGCTTGAGACAAAATCCAACTTAGAAGAGGAGTTAGAAGAATTTGAAAAATCATTTAGTCAAGATGAAGTTATATAGAAAGAATATATATTTTTGGTTATATCTTTCAAGAGTATTTCCAATGTTTTAAAATTTAATGTTTATTTGAATTTATTTTTGAATAAAAAGAACCAACATCAAAAAAAATTTAAGGAAAAGCAATACCCACCCAACACTTGATGGACAAAACCACCTTTTTCAATTAAGTGGGTCCTTTGAGGAGCTTTGGTGTGAGTTTTAGACTTGTCTTACTTGGGGATTCTCTATTTCCTTATACTTTCATAAAATCAAATCATGTGAAAATCAAATCCTTCAAATCTTGTGAAGTGATAACATGATACTTAATTTTCCTCCCTTCACAAATAATTGAAACTAACTAATGGTGCGTTCACACTTGGTGTTAAGAACTCTAGTGTTGAGTCCCTTAACACTATACTAATCATCTAAGATTTTATGCTAAACTAACATTCATTTAACATTAAGCTATCACCCCTTTAACATTGGGTGCCACCTAGATTTATACTTAACATTGATTTAGAATCAAGAGTGAATGCACCAATAAGTAACATTCTTTGCCATAAATCTCCTAAAGTTTATCACCAAAAGGTGTGTCACATTATGGCCTTGCCATTTACATTAAACAATATTTAAAATAAAAAATTGGAATGATGGAAATTCAAACATTTCACCATGCAAAACATATAATCTTCAAAAAAAAATTCTAAAAGAAACCAAAATCCTTCAAGATATTATAACTCTAACTAGTTTCAAGTTGCAACACAAACCAAAATATCGTCTTTCGAAAATCCTCATATAAAAACAGACCTATTATTACTTAGGAACCAAATCCTTTAAGGCATTATACTCTATAATGAATCTAAACACAATATTCTTGCCTTGGTAGGCAAGGCCAATGAAGGAAATGGAAGTATAATAACATGGGACCTTAGCCCAAGTTAAGCATGTTTTACACTATGATCATTACAAGAATTCACAATTTTTTTGACTTGAAAAATAATTCAAGAGTGACAAATGTTCAACTTGATTGGTAGTTATCTTGGACAAGTCGTATTGAACACATCCATTTTGATTAACCGTTCAAAATTTGGGCAAATTTTTTTTTGGTAATTAATTTTTAATTATTTACCTACATGCCCACCTATTCATCTACCTAACTAGCTACCCTAATAACTAATGAATAATTTTAATTTAAAATTATTTTATATTATTATTAAAATCCCCACCTAATCATCAACCTAGTTACCTACCTACTCGTCTCTGTTCATGTGCGGATCCAAGGGCATGCACTTGGTTATTAGCTTGTCCTACCACACCAACATTTCATTTATCACCAACTCATTTTCTTATTACATTACGTACCCATCTTGTCTTGCCACATCCTATAGTGGCCCACCTTTTATGGTGTCAATGTGGTCATACCATTAACAATTTAGGTACCCATTTGTTTCAATGCCTTTGAAGAAATGAACGTACATTAACCCCCACAACACACTTCAAGATATTGTTACAACTATTATTTTGGAAAGTGGAACACATATGTAGAAGAAGGTCTTCCACCTTTTCCCTTGCCATACTCGACAATGAATGGATAATCTTATTACTAGAAACGACTTTTATACTTTGATGGACATTGTCATTGTTGACCCAATTCACACAGATATGGTGCAATGAAATCGACAACAACAACACATGCAACGACAATTGTTGTTCAAAAGAAGACATGATCCTACACTGAATGAACACCAAGCAACAACTTCATCCCCTTGCTATTGAGACATATGGGTGTCTTCATTCTCGTTTTGCTTCATTCTTATCACTTGTGCACAAATCATTATCATGAGTCATCATGCGCCTTCTTTAATCCCTTTGATGCTCATTTCCCACTATCGACAATGTGTGTCCATAGCCTTGCAATGTGCGCAAGCTATAACGATTTTTCAATGTGCTATTACACTTGGTTGATGTTCTTCATTTTTTCCACACATCATAATTAATGCACTTTCGTCATTAATTGATTTGTGGTAGACAACAACTTTCTCATCTTAGGTTTTTTTTTATCATTGTTGGTTATCATTTTGTAACTTTAAGTCCTATTTGCATAAGGTTTTTTTTTCATTATTTTTTGTTGATTTTTTGTACTAAAAATTTATTGGGTTGTGTCTAGTCGTGCTTTCATTTGCTTTATATTTTTGATGTATTTGATACCAAGTTAAGCATGTTTTTATTTGGATCCAAAAAAGTTAATATTTAACCAACACTAATTGATACCCTTGGCATGTTTACCCTCATTTAGTATGTTCCTCCAATGACATGGATGATGTGAACCTAACACCCACAAATGCACCATTTTCTCTATATTCAATTTTGAGGTTGTCTAGTTGGATGTTAAATGGGGAACAAGAATCCAACACACCATCCAAATATCATGTCTAAGTACAATGCATCCATCCATCCATTTTTTCCCCTTAGCTGCCCATTTGGCCATCCAAGATGTGTCAAGTTATGACTAAATAAGTAGCAAGACTCAAAATAATGATCCCTCTCTAACATTTCTATTGGTTCTCTAACATTTTCACAAACCTACAAGAACCTATTACAATTTTAATTGTTAGTTCACTCCTTATGTAATTTTTTAAAACAATTAATTCAAACCTCCAATCCAATGATTTCATTGGTCATAACATTTTTTGTACACACTTACACACAAGCCTATTCAACACCTTCTATATTGTGTATTAGTACATTAATATTATAACCTTTGTCTATATACAAACAAAAGAAAAACCATGTATATAAAAAATCAAGGACGAGAACCCATCCCAACAAAACCATACATATTAGTGGACCCTTGTGCCATTTGCCCAAGTATAAAAGAAGTTCTTGTAAGGTCGCCCATCCCATCATTGTTTCAGTCACAAAGGGCTTAACATAATTAACTTGGGCTTCACATTGCTACGTACTACCAATGACAATGAAATGAACAAAAAAAATAAAGGGTTTAGATTTGAAAACTTTTGTTATTTTCAAATATATATAGGATTTAAATTGTACAAAATATCATCTAATTATCATCCAAGGAGAGATTTAATCAGCCACCCTTGTTTTTAATTCATTGGAGTTTTGAAAGCAATTAGGGTGGATAAACATTAAATCAGCTAAACAAATGGGGAATAAATCCTTGAATTAGGTATTTAAGGGAAATTTTTTTGTTGAAAACTAGCTTAATCTCAGAGAAAAAAATGTTAATCTCTTGAAATAATTTTGACATATTCAAATGAAATAACACATATTTATATCTGTATGAAATTGGAGAGACATAATGATTCAATTTTTTTTTTGAAAGAACACAAAGATTCCAAAAGATATTTGAAAAAAATAAAGAAATTTGTTTCTTTTTCAATATCTTAGGATCCATAAGGACATTTTGAAACATTATAACTTGTAAAATGTTTATTTTTGAAAAATTCCAGTTTGGAATCAACCTCTAACAAATTTGCAATATGGAATTGTCTTTTTGTATGGCCTACGACTATAGCCCATACCACCTAAACCAGCTCCCAGCTGTGATGAAATCATCGTCATTGAAATTATGTAAACTTTCATTTATTTTTTTTATTAATTTTGAAATTCTTCTGAAATTCAATATTTTTTTCCTTTTTAACTCACAAATTGTCCAATTACAAAATTTAAAAAATACACCACCCCATTGATGGCTTTCTTATAATACCATTAGCAGAGTAGCCATGCCCTTAAATCACTAGCTCTTTCAGGTTTTTAAAAAATAACCGGAAGGGACTGACGGTGATTAAAATCTTGATTTCCCCCCACCCCAAATTGAGAACCGATGGTTCCTTGATTTGATATATTTGAAAGACCAGTCCGACTGACAATTCTTTATAAACTATGAAAGTTGAACCGTGGGCAAACAATCTATATCTATGAAGCAAGGGAGTTTGTTTTGTTCGTTTTTGTCAGGTTGAGATCTTCCAAACCACGCCTGCTTCACGCCGCACTCTTGATACCTTTGGAAAGCTCTTGACGAGTAGGATGGGTGCACCGACTGCACGGGGTGAAAGCTATTATTGATTATTTAACCCTTTTTCCACTGAAAACTAAATAAAATAGAAACTGAAAACTGTATTGGAATTGGGGGGGTGGGTATTGTTGTTCTTGGTTTTGTTGGAAAGCCCTCAGCGAGTGGGATTTAATGGAGTTTATTTCACAATTTTCAGAGCTAAGGTGTGAAAGATATTGATTTTTGAGTGAATTTTGTTCCAAACCCAAATCTCAAAAATTGGGTTTGGGTTGAAAAATCTAGTTGTGCCCTCAATGTGTTCACACTTGAGCCAACATGGCACAGGCTACACTTGTAAGGGATAAAAGTTGCTATTGGAAATGTCATAAGGAACACATTGGGAACTTGGAGAACATGATGGGAACACTTTGAGAACTTGATCAGAACACAATTGAGAATTTTGGGAACTTGATGGGAACACCTTGAGAACTTGATCAGAACACAATTGAGAACTTGGGGAACCTACTGGGAACACTTTGAGAACTTGATGGGAACACATTGGGAACAGACAGAAAACAACCCCACCTGAAACCCCTTCTGACTGTCAGAGACCACATTTTCTGCAGCAGCAGAGAGAGAGAGGGAGAGAACATGGGTGTTTGAGAAAACATGGGGATGTTGGAGAGAAAAGAGAGGAGAACATGGGCCATGGGTCTTGATGATTGAGTGAGATTCTGAGAGAGAACATGGGTGTGTTCCTACTTGCTATAAACCTTGGCAGATAGAGAGAGATTATGGCAGATTCTTCATTGTACGCCGGCTAGTCTTGTCTGTTTTTTGGGGGGCTGGGGTTGGGGGACAAAAAAGAAAATCCTCCCCCAGGATTGAGTTTTTTTGTCTTGGAATCTCTCATCAGAAGAAGCTGCTGGTTCCCATTTCATAAAGAACAGACCCTTCCCTTCTTCCCCATTGTAGCTCTAAGTTTCGCTAGCCCAATCCGTCGTAAAATGTCGCCGCTTTTAGCCTCTCCTACAATCAGCCCACTGCCAGTTTTTTGCCGAAAGAGGGAGAGATTTTGAGAAAGAGACAGAAAAAGGTTGAGAGAGAGAGAGAGAGAGAGAGAGGGACGTCTGCACAGACACACACACACACTCACAGAGCAAGAGATGGTGTTCGCGTTCATTCAAGCATCTTGTTTCATCAGGTTGAGAAAGGCAATTTTTTGCTGGAGTAGCAGATGAGAGAGAAAATGGATTTTGGGGAAATGGGTCGTTGAGAGAGAGAAGAGACACAGGGGGGAAAGAGAATGCTGTGACAAAGTTTGAGGTTTTTCTTTTTTCTTTTTTCACGGGGTTGAAGATTTTTGCAAAGATTGCATATGTGAAGAATTTGTTGGGAAGATGGGTTCGGTGGGGTCAGGACTGCAGCAGCAGCTCCTCCCATCTGCTCCTTTGGTAGGAGAAACTATGGGGGACAACACCACTAGTTTGGGAGAAGCTTTGGATCCAACCAGTTTCTCTCAACAACTGTGCACAAGGAGATCTGGACAGGTAAATAAGTCCCCCATCCCCTTTTTCCTCCCTCCTCCAACTACAAAACCCACATGTCCTTGCAGAACATCATTTCTGATCATCAGTTTGCAACCCATTTTTTTCCAGAAGCTTCTTTGTGGTTCTTGACTGTAAAACAAATCTCCCCATCAGTGAAAAAGTTTCTGATCAGCGCACACACACACACACAAGAAATAACAATAGACCTAAATTATGAAAGCCTTGCAAGCAAAAAAAAATCTGTCACAGATCTAGAGAGCTTGGTGAACAGTACCTATATGGTCTCCTGTTTCTGAAGCTTCTTCTTCAATAATGTCATACATACATTGAAGTTGTTTTGCTGCAGAACAACTCTCTAAAAACCTTCTGAACCTGAGTTCTTGAATAATGTCATCATCCAGTGAAGCTTGCAGAACAACTCGGTGGGTTTTTGTCAATTGACCTCAAGATTCATGTTACATGGTGAAGACACTAATGCATGCATCTTTGGTGAAGAAACTCATGCATCTTTTGTTTGGTTTTTTTCAAATGACAATGGATGGATGGATGGACTGACAGTGCACATAATAATCACATTAGCTGATGTTTTTGTATAGCAGGTGGTGATGACAGAGGAGCAGCTTGAGGCATTGCGTAGGCAAATCTCAGTGTACGCAACCATCTGCCAGCAGCTGGTGGAAATGCACAAAGCTAGTCTTTCTAAGGAACTTTCTGCCCCTGGTCAGTACCATCTGAACAAGGGCCCTCCTTTTTTCACTTGCACATCTTGTGACTGAAATTGTAGAGATTTTTGTGTGATTTTTTTTCAGGATAGGACTTTTGTCAGAACTGGAGTTCAGTGCAAGCAGTTAGGTTTTATGGTGGGATTCTCTCTCTTTTTAAGGTCTACACTGATGGCTGAATTGGTGTGACCTTGCTACACTGTCAATGGGACAGGCATTATGGCAACAGGGGTGCAGCCATCTTCTGTCATGGACCAAGTAACTATGTCACCCATGCATCGGGCCACAGTGCGGCAGCGGTGGACACCAAGCCAAAACCAGCTCCAGATCCTTGAGAGGCTATTTGAGCAGGGAAATGGAACCCCAAGCAAACAGCGCATCAAAGAGATCACCACAGAGCTAATGCAGCATGGCCATGTTGGTGAAACCAACGTATACAACTGGTTCCAAAACCGCAAAGCTCGTGCTAAGAGAAAGCAACAGGTGCTGCAAGGAATCCACCACCCACCTTCTTTGAGAAAGTTTTTACAACTTCCAAGCATTTGGGTAGAAGTAGAAATTTGCTTTGTGTCTGCCAATAAAGTGCTACTGTCTTTTCACCACATCTGTAGAGAAGTGCTACGCACATTGTAGGGGTTGATTACTGATGGGCTGCAGTAATTGCAGTTGCTACCGAAAGATGATGGATCGGAAGTGGACACAGATGCAGAGTCTTCACAGGTTAAGCAGTTCAGATCAGAGCCAGACCCAAGACATGGGGGTGACTCTGGAGGTATTGTAGACCACCCTGATGCTGGGAGGAGTTCTGATGGCAGAGCTCAGACAGGGCTTGATCCATGGAATGGAAATGTTTACCAGCCAGGAGCTGCAACTGCTGTGCTTTTGGAGCAGCCAGAAGCTGACATCCAACATGATTTAGGGGCTTTCACCAGGACACCATCTTTTCAGCTTGATAACTTACAAGGTAAGAAATAGAAAAACCTAAGTGCCAATGGGTGCTGTCCTTTTTCTAGCTAAGATTCTCCATTTGGGTACATCAAGGGGTTGAACAACAAACAGAAAGGGGAAGTGCCCAAATTTGCAATTTCTGTTTTTGCTGACATAGTGGCAGAATTCTAGTCATGTGTAAAGGCTAAATGTTACGATGGGTTGATCTGCACTTGGAAGGGACAGGCTTCAAGGAGGAGTGCAACAGGTGGCAGCATTGTCCACCAACAATGTGTTGAATGACAGACAACTCAAGCAGCAGCAGATGTAACAACTTTGCTTAAAACGATGTAACAATTGACTTAATTTCTTGCCGCCTTCAGCATCCTGCTGCCACTTGATCTGTTCTGTGAAGAGGAAAAGATCACAGAAGTACATTGCCCTAGAAAAATTGCATGCAGAAGCCTTTCTTGAAAGCTGGTATCTTTTGCCCATTCATGAAGCTGGTACAATCTTTTGCCCATTCTTAAATCTACCTTTTGGCCAAACAAGTAGGACACACAGCAACATGCACATCTTCCTAGTTCTTGAATAATCTTATCTGCAGTGTACCAAAGTAGTCATACTACCATAGCACTTGTTTACAATGTTCAGTATATGCAACCTTCGGAACAGAGTAGAAAACTGTCATGATCCAAATCATTTCTACAGGAAGAATGGCAAGTGAGGCATTGGTCCTGTATAAGTTCCAACTTTGGTAGATTGGGTAGAGATCAGCATCTGCCAGCTTGCTTCTAGGAGATGATGATTTGTGAAGAATTTTCAGCCAATGTTTGCTCTCAGTGAAATATCTTCCTTTGTAAAATCTAATGTTGAAGTTAGAGCTCAAGGTCTCTTAGATGATGCTGTTGAAAGGTAGAAAGATACAAATCCTTGACAGGCAAACCTCTTGAAGAAAACCGCTTGGTTTTCTCTGCATTTTTGTCCACCCCTTTTTGTCCTCAAAATCCACAATCCACTCCTGACCGCATCATTGCCCCCAACTCTATAAACCAAAGCTCATGAGAATGCAACACTGAATGCAATTTGAAACTAGATTGTATGGAGCTGCCGATCATGCAGCCAAGCAAGTCCTTAGAGCATCTACAAACCTTGTCATGTTTAAAATATTGCATCTCATATAGCCTTAAAATTATATTATGGTTGCAAAGGTTTTTCCTCCACATTTATTCAAATAGTTATAGATGCAAAGTGTAGTTTTTGGGATTGTGATTATAGATGGGCACCTAGCATTCGTGATTGGGCTATGTTTAAATAGATTTAGGAAATTGTGTGATTGGTGGACAAACTTTTATTTTCCAAGTTGATAGGAAATGTCACCTAACCAATGTGGTCGCTCTTTTTGAAAGGTGAAAAAGATGAATTATTAAATACAAAGCAAATTGAAATTTTATTTAATTAAGTATATGAATCTATCTCAAACCCTTATTGAGTAGGATTAAATTGTGAAGATGATTTGAAAAAAAATTAGACCTAAGGTGTGATATTGAATTTTGAAGTTTTTTTTTCATTCAAAATTCAATTAAAGTACAAAAATGGTTTTGGAAGGAAAATTTAGTTGGATAACCGATTTACACTGCCAATGGCACAAATTACATTATTGTCAATGCAAAGAACTTGGAATGTTAAAAGGTAGGTTTAGTAATTTATTAAGGTTTATAGATGTTTCACTAATTAGGATATGTGAAGGAGATTAGAATAAAGTGAGGAAATTTAAAAGGATAAGACAAATTCATGTGTGAAGGGGAATCGCTTTTGATTCCTTATTATTTCTTGGGCTCATTCCTTCATTATTTCATTCATTTTCATTCATTTTCAATTTACCATTTAATGTGTAATTCTAGGAAAATTGGTGCATGAAGTGAGTGAGAGAAGAAGATTGTACTTGTGTGAAGAAGAAACATAATGAATTTTAATTGAAAGTCAAATGACATTTCTTTTTGGTACTTTGCTTTGATTTCTTCGTTACAAAATAAAATATTTAATACTAATTTGATGTAGATTATGTAACTCTTAGTTTAGTTAAGTTTTCTCTTCATCTTTCATTTTCAAAAATATTTGTTAGAAGTTAATCATTAGATGGTAGTTACAACAAAATAGTTGCAATAAGAAGGTAGCTAAAGGAAAGCAACAATTACAAAAGATGAAGGCAACAAGTTGGTGATTTGTTTTCTATGACAAAGGTATTGTCCAAAGACTAGAAGGTAACTACCTTCCAACCTTCCATTTCCAATTCTAATTTTGTCAAGGAAATGCATTTTCAAAAATATTGTTTCATCATTTTTATTTGGTTTTTACCCAACATCAATTTCCTCGTCATGGCAATGAGGATGTTGGTTCCACGATCTTACATTCCTAGTCTCCAAATTTTGGGATCTCGTAATTTCCTCAAAATAGATCTATTTAAAAATGATTTCCAATTCCATAGAACATCATTTGAACTTCGAAATGATATATGAGTGATGAATAGTTGATTTTTCCCCAACCATTGTAATTTTAAATGACCTTAATTTTTAGTAAGTTTATTTTTGGTAGTGTTAAGGCATCACATTATAGGTTGCATTGAAAATTTTGCTAAAATTTTTAAATTATTTAATTTAAATATAATTTGATCCCCCAAACCATGTCCCAAAAGTCTTTGGGACTTCATGGGCATGATGAGATTTCTTCTTACACGTTTTAGGAATGTCCTTGAGCCATGCCATGTCTTGGCCTCATTTTCAACGTGTTTCCTTATCTTGCTCCAATCTTGTAAATCCAAAATTAAGGTTGTGACACTACATGTTGAAGGTAATAGATATAAACATAAGTAGAAGCAAATACAACATTGAGCAACACAATTTACGAACTAATATTTTTTAAATGGTTGAAACAAAATTAAACATATAAAAGGTTGCAAATCTAAAGATAATGGAAGATGACAAAATTGACATGGAAAACATAAACTATCAAGATGGAGATGAATATGTATTGATAATCATTGAGATTTCATAAAAAGAATGAAAATGAAGAAAAAACCAAGAAGATGTTGACAAAAACTATTATAACTCATCAACATATAACAAATAATTAATTTGGAAAGAAATTATGATGTATTTTTCGCAAAGACATGGTTTTGGGTAAAAACACAATAAAAGGAGCCATGGTGACTAAGGTTGGAGTCCTTACCAAGGACTGTATTTTACACATGTCTTACATGTATTATCCTATTAAATATCAAAATTGTATTTTAAATGTAATTTTTAGGACTGGATATTAATATTGAAACCAAACATGACTCATATTATAATAAAAATTATATATTTCTACATGATGACCTAGATTATAGTCAAATGTATAATTTTGTTTTGAAGCACGGTGACAAATTTTGAACTTTTTTGACCATTAAAGACGTTCAAAATCAAAATCAACAACATTCATTAAAAGGATTCAATACACATGCATTTAAAAATACAAACACATGTGGTGCTTCTTATGAAGTATATTAAAACCCATAGTAAATTTGAAAACATTTGATGAAGGTTTGAGTAACAAAAAACACATTTAAATTTTAGAGTCTTTAAAAAGACCTTGTCAACAAGTGTTTTGTGTATGACAAAGGACTCTAATAATATAGTGAAATGACTCCAAATTCATGGGAGTCCAATTTCATGAACACCAAAACATAATTAAAAACTAATGATAATTTTCCAAAATAATGTAAGTGTAGTTTTAAGCATTGTCAACAACCTCCTCGGCTTCCTTTTATTGTGAATGTACCTTTTTGAGTTAAATTTTGATGAATGACTCAAAATTCAAATGTTATGATATCTATAACTAACAATGGGAATCCATTTTTTAAAAAATTAATATTAGTTTATGAAAATTGTTGTAACTTCGATGTATTATTTTCAATCATGGTTGAAAAATGTTCATGTCCATAGATTTTTTTTTTTTTAATTTGATTTTATAACTTCATCTATCCATTGGATTGTCTATCCATTCATAATTTGTTACCATCATCCATTAAACAATCAAATATTTTAATTGTAATTTTAAACTGTTTACAACTTCATCATTTCCATTTGTAAAAGCAATCACATGTTTCATCACATTTTCATTTTGATACCATCAATTGTTAAATGCATCACAGAAGGGACATTCATGATGATCATTGTTTGAAGTGCCATTTGTAATTTTGATGTTTTTATATTATTTGTAAATTGCATATGTTTTGTTAATAATTGCAAATAAATGTTACATGTCAATTGAACTTCAACATACAATAACATATATCCCATAAACACATGAAATAACATATGTCAAAATAGGTTAGACAATGGAAAAAATCCTAAATGGTAACATGGATTAATGAACAACATCAACTTTGTATGGTGCAACAATTGAAATGTGTGGTTTAGAAAGTGTTTTTGATTCAAGGATATTTTGACCACCTTATAAATTTATGGCAATTATTCCCTTATTTTCTTTCTCCATTCAAAAAATCATGAATACAATTTGATTATATGCACACAATTTGGACCTTATAAATGAGTTTTAATGGGTTAAGGTGTTCCAATGCCCATAAAAGGTTATTATGTTAAATGGTCCTAATAGTTAGGTCGTGACATAGAATTAGGAGATAAATTGTATGTAGCTATTTTTTTGGACTATGAACTTTGGATTAATGACTACTAATTTTTCTCTTTGAGTCTTCAAGAGGATAAACATAAGGTGAAAGCACACTAGGGTGTACCAAAAACAACCATTGCAAAGTCTGTTTTGGGAGTTTCTCTAGTGTATTTTAAAACACAAAAACCTTGAAATGATGTTAAAGTTGATTTTTTCCATGTCCAAGTTAATGGTGCCCTACTTTCAAGCTTTTTGAACACCTCTATTTAATTATGGTCATGAAAAACATCCTTTTGGATATGTGATGGACTTTGATTTTTTTTTAAAAATTATTACACACAATAATGAATTATAAAATCCATCACATACTTCAAATTTTCCAAACCTTTTACTCCTAAATGCCATAACCCTTGAGACTATAACATGTCCCAAAATTGTGGAAAGTTCTTCAATATCATTATGAGTAATGAATCTATAACATTTTTTTGTGTGGACCATGACCTCAAAATTGCCTAGGTTGTAAAGTTCATATTTCATTGAAAATTAATGTTTTTGGTGTAATTATTTGAAAATAAACATGACAAAGAAGTTAAATTTTATTTATTTGAATCCATTTTGTTGGAATTTCCAACTTGCATATGGGTTTTATATAATAGTATGTGTCTAACTTTGAAACTTCTATTTTTAATTTTGTGACATTTTAAAAAACTTCATTATGATTTTTTTTTCCCCATACAAACCTTTTTTAAAGAACACATTATCATTTTTCTTTCTCTTTCTTGTGTGCATCCATTATGAAAAATTGTGTCCACTGAAACCACACTACCCTACAACTAGAATTAAAAAGAAACTCATATACAACTATTGTGCAACTACCCCTTAGGTATTACAACTAATATGCAATTATCCTTTTGGAAATATGAGGAATTAATAAAGAGATTACCATGTCAAAAAATCAATTAGTTATATTAAAGTTGTAAGTGAGTTGAAAATGGGTCTTCTATATGATAATTTGTACATAACATATATACATTTATAGTCAACCATGTTTGACTTTTTGAAGAAGTTGCACAATAGTTGCATGTGATAACTATTTTAGAATTGTTGTAAATGTGCAACTCACGCAACAACTATGTTGCAATTAATTGTCTTCTCCATTTTGAGTGATTTAAAATGTTATAGAAACGCCTTTTCAAGCTCTATAAATCATCCTTGAAATGCAAAGCCAAGGGACCATCAAAAAAAAAGTTGTAAAGAAAATACCTTTTTACAAATTTATGTGTTTTTTTTCATTTTGAGCACTTATACTTTCAAACCTCATAACTTTTTTGTTTCTTATTCATTTTGAACGATTTAAAATGCTATAAAAACGCCACCTAAAATTCTACAAATCATATTTGAAATACAAAGTCAAAGGACCAGCCAAAAAAAACTATAAAGATAATACGTTTTTTCAAATTGCAAAATGTGTTTTTTTTTTCATTTTGACCCTTCCTACTTTCAAACCTCATAACTTTCTTATTTCCTATTCATAAAAAAAAGATTAAAGTCTTATAGGAACGCCACCTAAAATTTTACAAATCATCCCTAAACTCAAATAGCAACAAAGCAACATACAAAAAATGTTTTTGGGTGTTCAAGATCTAGCCTTTGTAGCATTCAGTGGTTGTTTTTTTGAGTTATTGACTCCCTCTACTTTGGGGGGCCTAACTTTTTCATTTCTATTTCGTTTTTGACGATTTTTAATGCGCCATATGCGTCAATAAGAGGGGTTCAAATTTTTTTTAGACATTAAAAACAAGAGACCACTCCCCTTGGATCTTGCTTGCTTTGAGGGTTTAAATGTTTAGTCACCAACCAATTTAAATTATGTTCTTGCAACTCAATTTGTAACTAAAAAATAACTTGGGAGTCCTAGGAAAAATGACATTTGGGAATAGCCCACATGCCCAATCACAATGAATATTATAAGGGGGAAGGTGATGGTTTCCCCCAAGTGCGGGCCGTGATAAATTTTATGAGTCCATGTATGCTTGTGGTTCACCTGTGCATGAAAAGTGTTTCAATTATGCACTAACCAACTTGTTGTTTGGTTTGTGCATATCAATATTAATAATTTATTTGTCACTCGTCCTAATCTCCATCTCAAGCTCTCACAACCATACACACTTTCAAGTTCTCACACTTTCAAACTTTTAACATTTCTGCCAAGTTTGTCAAACCTTTTTTAAAAAAATGTATGAATGGTTTTGTGGATTGGGCTCTGATTTTTGGTTGTAAATTGAATATAAAAAGGGGGGGGGGGGTCTAATAATCTTTTTTTAAACAAAATTAAATATGATTTTTCCCAAGTTTTTGAGATGACTAACAATGGAGAACTCCATATTATTGTTTCAGTTATTAGAGTCCTTTGTTACCAAGATAAAAGTTTAATACATATAAACCAAAACAAATATGTTTGAAAATTTTTGCCCAATATTGGATGATGCAATGTAAACCCATTTCCACCCCAATGGCTTTTCACACAAAGTTGACTTGAAACATATCCCCCCATACCCAAAAACTTCATGACATGTCTACCATCCGCTATGCAACATGTTTCAAATTTACTTTCCTATCTATTTTTATAGTCATGACCTACATTAGTAGTGTTTGCAATTGAGAATTAACTTTATTTCAACTTTTTATCCATTTGAATAATAACACAATCCTCACACACACACCCTTTTGTGATGTGGTTATTAAGGAAACATTGGAGGGCTTTGTTCATTGTCCATATTTTTGTTATAATTACTACATTACTACATTAATCAAATTCCAACTAACTATATTAAATAAATTAAAACTACAAGTCAAAATAAGTTAAAGTTAATTTTCCAAGTCAGCATAATTATTCAAAATATTTTTAAATAATAAAATAATAAAATTCTACTTCATCCATAGTGATATAAGATTAAAATTTGGAATTATGGTTATATTTATGGAAAAATGGTATTAAACCCCCAAAATTGATGATAAATAATAATTCATTGAAAGAATAAGAATTTAGTTCAAAAATCTCAAAAACTTGTGTTAGCTGGTGTTATGAAAAATTTACTAGGACTAATTACAATGCTAAGAACATCCTTTTGGACATGTAAAAGTTTCAAACTTCACAACAAGTTCTATCAATATATATTAAATGATAATACATGAAAAGATTCCATTTCACAATAAATTTCCACATAATTTATTCATATTTACACAAATGTTTAAGATGAATTACAACAACAATGGTTGTATTTTTGTGACTACACCTTTTCATTCAATTATATTGCAAATGTTTTCAATTACATTATGAACATGAGCATCATAGGTCAATTTTCAATTATTGATCACTCCCATAGTGTACCAATAAATCTAAAGATCTATTATTCAATTGGGGTTGAAGATGTTTTAAATAACATTAAAGTTATCAATGTAAATGATGCACCTTAATTAGAGTGTCTTTAAAATATGATACATATCACAACATTATGTGATTGTTATATTGTTCTTACATTTAAACTTTGTAGTTTAGATACGTTTGTTTGTGTGTTCAAATATTAAAATGTGTTCAAACTATGTTGGATACCCAAATGTTACTTTGTTTACAAATTATGTGGATTTTAAAAATATATATATTGATTTTTTTAAAAATGGACTTGTAATGATTTTGTAACTACAAATTGCTTTCAACATGTAGTTTTTGCACTTTGTTTCAATTTCATTTTGACTATATTTTTAAATTCATCTTTTTGTTATGTTCATCAATACACATGTAAGATGTGGACACATACATTACATGTAATCAATCCTTCAACACCATGTGGCAACAAACAATTTGTCACACATTTGAATATTTTAAATATTATAATATTTACTTGCAACCATGCATGTTGCATGTGTGGGTTGGTTTAATTTTCAATGGAATGGAATTTTTTGACATATTGAATGGATCCTTAATAGTCAAAACATATTTGAGTTGCCAACTTCATGACCATGACAAATGAAAATGATGATGTGCCACACTAGAATAGAATATTTTGCAAAGTGCTATGTTTTGACATTAGGATGTTCATTATTTCGAAATAGTTGAAAACAAAAATTGGATCTTTAGATTCATTAGGATAAATGAAATGGCATGTTGGGTGACAACATGATAAGCCGAGCCACACGCACCTACTTAGTGGATTGCTTTTGAGAGAATATTCTCACAAAATTTCTCAAAAAAACCTTTACAAATCTTGAATTAATTTTTTTTATTATGTCAAGGTTTATTTAAATTTAAAAAAAAAAATATTCTCAAAAGTTTTGAAACCCATTTACAAGTCATTTTTGTGCTTAAAAGCCATCATTATAATGTTTATTGAATTTTTTTTATTCATAGGATATTTTTCAAATTAATCCACATGTTTCAATGATATATTAAGAACCTTACAATATAAAAAAATCTTGTACTTTCAACACCAAATTAAATTACCATTTGTAAATGTGAAAAATTAAATAGATATTGCATTGGATGTGACTCTTGTTTGTGTGATTATGCCCTATTAGCAAACGAGGTTTATCCACTTAACAATTTACATTCAAAGATAATTTTCAAATAAATTAATAAGATCATGACTATATTTTGCCACCTAGTTGTCATGTTCAATTGTGTGTTGCTTTCAACTACTTATTGTTGATTTTTAAAATTTGAAATTGAAAAATGTTAAGAAAAATAATTTTGATTAAAATTGTAGTTGAAGCATCATCTTCAACTAAGGTTATGGTTGCAAATGGGGGGGATTTTTCCTACTGATTTAAGCAATCATTATTGCAAGTTTCAACCACGAGGATGTAGAACAATTTCCTTCTTAAAATTATTTTCAAAAGACTCAATTTTGAAGTAAGTGAGTGTGAATTTCACAATCTACATGGGTGATATGATCCATTGAATGAATTCAATATCAATGGATTGATGTTGTTAGAACAACGAATGAAATTATCGGAATTGGAAAGATGAATTTTGATGCAAACATGCCCCAAGCTTACCCGAGAGAGAGAGAGAGAGAGAGAGAGAGAGTTGCAGCAACAGTCTGCTGATGGTGTCGAAAGTCTGTTGAAATTTGAGTTGACATTTGCTGAAACCAATCTTCTTCATGACTTTCCTCCAAGTTGAAGACATAAAATACTCAACTGTATAGGTAGAGTTCAGTTGATTGCATCTGCATGTAAACAAAACAATTCAAGTGACACTTAATGATGCAGACAGGAAGTGCATTTGAAACATTAGTGCACAAGACATGTTGCCAGGGCATCAAAGATGATGAGCATTGTGATTATATACATACATACCATATAGGTACTAGCAAGTTGTTTTCAGTGCAAACAAACCAATTGAAAGTTGGCAGTCCAACTTCTCACGAGTAAGATTGGTAGTTGTAACATGTCCTTGTTTTCAAAGTGTTCAGCAAATCAGAAAAAAAGTCCACCTCTGACAGAAGGAAACAGATGAGGTGCTTACACAGCAAAATGCACATGAAACTAAGTACTGCTGGTTTGTTGTTGGGAACAAAATATATCCACATAACCTTTGATTCAGGCCGGCATGTCCAATCAAAGACACAGAAAAAAAAGCTAGTGGGTGAGGGGGACAAAAGACAAAAAGAAAAATACCATACCTTTAATTTATCACAGCATAAGCAAGCATGATTGATTGCACACCATGTTCAGTATACAACACCAATCCTGCACCCCATAAGAAATGTCAGAGAGTGGACCCAAGTTCACTCTAAGGAAACCCAAGATCTCAGAATGCAGAACCAAACACAAAGCAATGGAAAATCCAGAAACCCACAAAGCAAAAATCTTTCCTAGCTTTCTTGTTTCCAGAACTGATACTCACCAAGAAAGGCAACAGAAACTTGGATGTCAAAAGAGTAAGCAGGGAGCAGCATTGTTCTCAAACCTAAGTTGTCCTCCACCTGTGCTGATGGCTCGTAGGCCAACGACGGCGGACATTCTTTCTGTGGAAGGGAATGTGTTGTTCTTCGGGGCTTGCATGGAATTTGTATTTTATTCCTTTGTCGATTGCGCTTAGGACATGTAGAAGAAGACAAAGAAGGGGGGAAGGCTGGGTTTCATCCTGTCATAAAAACCCTAAAACCCTATACCCTAAACCCTAGTAATGTTTTGTTAGGAGAGGGAGAGAGAGATTGAGAGAGAGAGAGAGAGAGAGAGAGAGAGAGAAGAGGCACAAACAGAGAGCGTGATGGCGATGAAGATGGAGTATATGGCGGGAGTATTATTGTCTGTTCCAGTTATAGCGATGGCGCTACCTGTATGTCGCACACGCACTTCCTCTTTCCCCTCTGCATCTTTTGCCAGAATCCCTAGCGTTGGACGCGGGAGAGCTACTCCCATTCCCTGTTGCTGGTATTCACGCTCATGTGGGCTTCGTACACACAAGAGCTTGCGGGCGGTTGCAAAGGGATTATCAGGTAACAACCTTGCTTGTCGGAGTAGAAGCTCTCTAAACCCTGAATCCTAAACCCAATCCATCAGAGTCGACAGTTTTCTATTGTGATATTTTCGCATGCTGCTGGAGGGATTTCATAATTGTTGGAGGAAGAAAGCTGATCGGGGTCATTCATTATTGTGGCAATGGAAGATACCTGGTGAAGAGAGCACAGTCTTCACAAGCTGCCAGTAGAGAAGCTCTCTTTAAACCCTAAACCCTAATCCAATCCTCCAAAGTCTATAGTTTTCTATTGTGACCTTTTTTTATGCTGCTGGCAGTGGGGTTTGATTATTGTTGGGGGAAAAAGTTAATCAGGGGTCATTTGTTATTGTGGCAATGACCCTCTTCACAAGCTGCCAGTAGACAAGCTCTTTAAACCCTAAGCCATAAACCAATCCACCAAAGTCTGTAGTGTTCTATTGTGACCTTTTTTCATGCTGCTGGCAGAGGGGTTTGAAAGTTGTTGGAGGGAAAAAGTTGATCAGGGGTCATTTGTTATTGTTGCAATTGCCCTCTTCACAAGTTGCCAGTAGAGCTCTCTAAACCCTGAATCCAAGACCTAATCCATCAAAGTCTATAGTTTTCTATTGTGATCTTTTTTCATGCTGCTGGTGGAGGGGTTTGACTGTTGTTGGAGGAAAAAAACTGATCAGGGGTCATTCATTATTGTGGCAATGGTGGACACCTAGTGAGGGCATCAGAGTCTTCACAAGCTGCCAGTAGTGGTGATGACACAGCAGCAGCAGTTGCATCTACAATTGTCACTACCACTACTACTTTCAAGCATCTGATGCTACCCATCATGGACAAGAATCCTTATCTTTCTGCAGCCACACGGCAGGTTCAAACTATGTAAATCATTGCTCAGCTGCTTGGTTTTCATGTAGCAGTTGCAAATTGCATGCACAACAATCTTCTGTTTTTTTTTCTCTTTCTCTGTCTCTATCTCTTTCTCTGTGCATCTGGTGCTTTCCATGCTGAGAGTCCATGGCAACAAAGAAGCAAGTAGCCTAATCAGAACTTCTGGCACTCTTGTTTCTAGGCTGCAGCCACCACGACATCTCTTGCCAATATGTATGGTGCCAACATCACAGTTGTTGGTAGGTAGTCCTCTGCACATCAGGTGGTGGCATGGTTCTTTGTTTCTCTCCATTTCCATAGTGCATTTCTGGAATACTCCACCTCATGTTGTCTATCTTTTTTTTCCCCATGCTTTCCAATCTCCATATGCTTGAAATGCATTTCTGTGCAGCAGCGGCTTGCTTGTTTTCTTTTTTTTCTGTTCTGCAGTGATTGATGAAAATGAGTTAGAGACAACAGAGCATCATGAAGTGCGCATGAAGAATATACGGTGGCATCTTGCTGAAGGTATTTTTGCATTATTGTTTTGATGTTTTGTCTCCCCAAACTATGATGCGGTTGCTCAGCAACTACATGACTTGCAGAAATTCTTAGAGTTTCTGTCAGGTTCCTTTGTTTTTAGGATTGACTGCAGCTCTCTGATTTCTTTTCATCATAGACAAGATAAGATGATGCTGTTGATGCAACAAGTACTGCATTTTTGTATCTGAGGAAATGCTATATACACAAGGAAGATATGTTCTTTCAGCTTCTGACCAGAGTTTCCTTCCATTTTTTGCAGGAGGATTTAAGGACTTCACATTGGTGGAGAGGCTGGGAGAGGGAAAGCGCCCAGCAGCCGTGATAGGGGAGGTGGCTGATGATATGGGCTTGGATCTTGTAGTTCTCAGCATGGAATCCATACACTCAAAGCATGTAGACAGCAATCTACTGGCAGAATTTGTTCCGTGTCCTGTCCTCTTACTCCCTCTTTGAGAGATCACACAAAGACAAAAGTTGCATAAACAAAGACTACCTAATTGCAACAACAAATCAAGATTCACCTTCTCTTGTACAGGCAGTTTTCTCAGATACAATAATAAAGTCCCATGGCACATGTAGCAGAAGGGTTTGTTTTATCTTGCACCCGTATGAATTGCAGACTCTCAAATCTTTTCAAACTTATCCATACATGAATGTTACTGTAAATTGTCATCTTTTGTTTAACAGACAGAAATGTGATCAATACTTTGTTGAAGTTTTTTTTCCCCCCAAATAGAGAGGAGGATTTTGCTTCTTGCACTATTGTTTATTGTGTGCAAAGGGAGATGGTATCACCTTCTCAGTTTGCTGAACAAGAGGAGGAGCAACAACAGCTTTCTTCATCCTGCTGTTGCTGCTGCCCTCCTGTGCACATGTTTGCCTACAGATTTCTCCACACAGATTGAGGGCCCCAGAAAGAAATGCATTTCTGGATCACAAGCTTCATCCATGTTTTCTGTATAGATCCTCTCATTCACACCACAATTTTTGAGGAGAAGGCCTACCAGAAATACTGGATGCTCTTGAGGTCATATTGCCCTGTCCTCATTTGAGATCTCAAATGAGATTTTAAGATCTGATCATTAGCTATCACTGGTTGCCACATACGTTTTGAAGATTTTGGTGCTTTCAGACAAGAACATCCTAAAGAACCTAGTGAGCAAGTTCCCAGGCTTGGCTGTTGTAAGTATTGGCCCCATAGCCTGCCTACCTTCTGGTACAATGTAGGGACTCTGACCAGAATCCGTTCCATGTACTTTTGACAATGCTCCTCTTGTACCAATGTTAGCAGCAGCTATTGATATGTTGGAGAAAACTAGTTGCTGCAACCCACATCACAGAGATGCAATCAACTTGCTAGAGGACCATCTATGCAGGCTCCTTCAACCAGGCCTGCAGACCAAGGTCAATACTTGTCTCTTTTTTCTTATCCCTATCTTAAAAGGGAGAAGAGGATGTGGATTATTTTGTGTGCCTCTGGTTTTTGTAGTGTGAGAATATGGTTGAAAATGTGCCAACAGTGCTTTCCACTGCTACTGCTGCGGAAGCTGCCTTAGGCAATAAGAAGGCTTGTACAGCATGCCAGTATTTGGCCACAGATGCACTAACCTACTTGGAAAAGAATAAAACCTGGGAAGGGATTATTATAGCTTTTCATCTTCACCTTTAAGACCTCAGCAAACAGGTGTGTTGTTATTTGGAATCAAGCTTAAGCTTCAAGATCCCAAAGTACAGGTTTGAGTTCTTGACATTTCCATAAGTCGGAGAGAATGTGCTTGCAGTTTGCGTCTGTGTTCTTGATAATCAACAGATTTCTTGTCTTATGCTTTTGCATTTCTGAAACCCTAATTAGTTCAAGAAAACAGATTTCTTTCATTATGCTTTTGCATTTCTAAAACCCCAATTAGTTCCAGAAAACACATTTCTTATCTTATATTTTGGTATGATTTGTGTCTGATACTGGTGTCAACAAAAAAGTACTGGCACTGTTGCCATGACCAAAAGCTAAAGTTCACAATAGTATGTTATGGCAGCAGGAGACAAACTGGCCATGTTTTTCTTGTACCAATAGGATGGTAGGTGGCATGGTATGTGGCCAGAAACAAACTTACTAAAAAGCAGAAGCAAAAGGAAGGTGTTCCATGTGCTTGCAAAGATGATTTCATGAAGGTTGCTGCCAGACTGGCCTGTTCAAACATGCAATCTGTGCTCTTAGGAACACCTCCATTGAAGCTCTACTACATCAACATTCTTCACAAGATTGAACATGTGAAAGAAACAGGCTAGGAAAATCACAGTGCTAATAAGCATGTCTTCTCTAAGATAAGAGGAACTACTGGTTATCCTACTGAGTAATGGTCCCCTTCAGAAGTGGGCTCCACAAATACAGATGCTTTCCCAGTACTGCACAACCATCAAAAACCTCAGTATGCTTTACAAAAGATGGAAAAACACCATATGCTCAGCTAGATGGCCCTCACAAGACTTGTTGGAGTGGATGCTGACTCACATAACATTCAAATCAGAGAACAGAACAACACACACATGTGACTGAAAGCAAGCACCGAGCAGCAGCCCCTTCTCCCCTGCACTGTCAAGGACCATGATGTGCACATGCCTTACAGCTACCTGCAGAACATTGATATCATGGATCAGGTCATGCTATTGCCATGATGGCTCTCATTACATGCACTGCAAATTCAGTAAGAAGTTTGAAGAGGCTCTTGCCTACCATAGCCCCAACACGAAGCCCCTGCAATTGGCTGGCATTATAGTGTGTTAGCAGTAGCCATGCTCGCTTGTTCAGCTCCACTAGCTGGCCTGGCATGGGAATATCTGCAACAATCCCAATATATGACCCAATTCGTGCACCTGCGAGCATGAGGCTGTTCAGATCAAGAAATCCAATCTAGCATAACTGTGGGAACAGACCAAATTGATCAATACCTATAAGTGGACAGAGTGATCAACAATGAATAGACAATGTAAACTCAAAATATCCATTAGCCCTAAGACCCTGCATTGAATATATGACTGGATGAAGATTGGCAGAATGCTGTTGCCACACATGTACCTTCTTTGGAGTCACATGCTAACTCCTTGTGAATAGTTGCTCTTGTGGATCCGCTAGTGGTTGGATCCCTTTCTCTTGCCCTAAAATAAGGCTCTTTCCCCCCACAATCCCTGGGGACACACCCTGAAGGAGAAAGTTGTGACACCAGGCTACTCTTTGTTGCCACAAAAAGGAAGTGCTTATTTTTCTCAGGCCCTACCAGAATCAATTTCCTTTGAAGCCCAGTGATGGTCACACACTGCCCAATCACCTCAGACAACACTGGACGCGAAGAGGCCACTGAACCAGAAAAGTAGACATGCACACATTCTTTGCCAACAGCGGACAGTAGAGCATTATGCTCACGGCTAGGGATGTGAGGACACATGCGTAGCTCCACGATAAAACCCAACATAGTCTCCCCTGCTGATTCCTATTTGAAGACAGACTTTTTGGTACCATTCCAAGCAAGACTTTAGGCAGATTTGGCAACTGATGCACTTCAAGGAGAAGCCTTTGAAGGAAGCACAAATGGAGGGCTGATGCAATGAAGCAAGCCCCATATCTCCACCTGTGAATTATGTACTCGTTTCTTCAGTTGGGGGCTCTCACAGACAGTCTTCCCAATGTCTGCAGCTGTAGGACTGAGAGAAAGTGAGGGAAAGGTTGGCAGCTGCACACGATGTCAAAGGAGACATTATGTCACACAAAGTTTACAGAGAGATGAAAATAGGTATTGATTTGTGTTTCCAAAATACAAGACATGATGTGCACATACCCTTAAATGTCCAAAACTTCTCAAGTGGTTTGAACAATATTGCAAATAGCAGCAAAGGACAGTGAATTCCACAAAGTTTTATAAACCTGCAAAGAAAGTGCAGAAGACCCTGCCAGCAACTTCAGATTGTGAATCTCCAAGGATCCTCCAGCACTCAAACTGCTCTTATAGTCCTCACCACTGCAGGAAGGTCCATGCACTATCTTGCCCTTTCCCAGATACTTTTGAGACACATTTGTGTTGCCACTGCTTGAGAACAATTGCTTGGATCCTTCTGCAGCTGCTGCTTCCACAACACTGCTGCACTTGACAACAGCATGTCTGCAAACTGCAGAACAAGCTGTCCTTGGTACAAACGTCCAAACAAATAATCTGTGTGGCATTGCACAATTCATCAGCACCAGAATTGCTTCAAGCCAATTGAAATCCAATGTCCTCTCGCATCCAGAATTCTGAACCTCGCATGTTGAGAATGTGCTCTGGACATGACACAGAGTCCTGCATTGCGCATATTCTCAAAGGAATCCTAAAAGGCAGAGGATATTGACCTACACAGGCTGGCCGAGGAACTGCGGGTGAAGGCTGGCAACAGAACAACAAATGCGGATCTCACCATCAGTTAGGGCCAAACAATCGATTGTGCGGTGACCACGTTGTAGATCCGCAACACTACTTGTACTCGTACTCGTATTCCACAGCTGCAATCGACCGACGATCGACCACGGTTCCCTCGAAATCTGAAGCAACTACCTAGTCTCTGTTTCTTCTTCTTCCTCACAGAATTACAGAACTCAACAACAGGAAAAGCAGCAGCAAGCAGTTCCTTCTCTTGTACGCTTCGGGTGGCTCCCTGAATCAACAACACATGTCTGTTCTGCGGCATCACTGGAAGAAGATGCTAGTGGCAACGAATAAGTATTGTGGAGAAAGAAGGACGAGGAGGAGAAAGGGAGAGTAATGGAGAGGAGGTCACGCAAGGAGAGGCAATTCTCATGCATTGAATTCTCTGCGAAATCAGAGTCGATAATGACTGAATCGATTGAACTAAGTGGTGCAAATCCAGAAGCTCGTCCACGAGAGAAACTCGGATCCCTAGTGCAATCGCTCCTGCATGATGCAAAATGCAAACTATCGCCCTCTCTCTCTCTCTCTCTCTCTAGTGGTGCAAATGTGGGCAAGAGAAAACACAGTAGCGGTTTCTGCATTCCGCGCTCCCCCACCCTTTTAGTATACAACCTTCGAAAACCTCAATGACTTTAGGGTTTATAAGAGTTGGCGGCAACTGATGTTTTCTTGTTTTTTCGGGGCGAGATTTCGCAATCTTTTGGCCTCAAATTTTCAAATAACAAATATTCATTCGTAATTTTTTGTCTCTAAAGAAGCAAAAAATCAACAATTTTTTTGGGAAATGAATTTTCAGAAAAAATAAGGTTTTGTTATATTTCAAGTTTATACTAAGGTTTTGTTTTTCGGATTTTGTGATATAGTCACATTTGCAACCATCCACAAGAAGGATTAATTTCAGTGACGAGTAATCAGAACTGGTATATGGGGATTTTTTGGAATTCTTTGTATGGTCGCCTGTGAACCATTCCAAAGACAATTTCAGAAATAACTATCTCATTTTCAAGCTTAATTATTTCCTTTTTTATTTAAATAATGACTTTATTTTATTTTATTTTTAACAACTATCTCCCAACTTTCCTAATAACCATCTCCATTTTATATCTATTTCACTCACTCTTTCTCCTTATCCACCAACATAGATATGAAAAAAACAAATTTACATGCGTCTTTTCATGTCCATGAAATGTATATTAATTTAAATTAATTTTGACATTGAAATAAATAATAATGAGTCATTGAAAGCCATAAGAAAAAAAAACAAATAGTTGATTGTCATTGGTAGTGTGTAACAATGCAATGCTCAAATTGTATATCGTAGTGCTCACCCTAAACCCCGCAGCCCCAGAAAATGGAATTATTTTTTCCCTCTCGCAGGCAGTCCCCGCAGGCCAGATTAAGAGTTTTGCAATCCCGCAGCAGAAAGAAACAACTAATTAAGGGTCCCGTAGGGGAAAATGACAATACCACAGACAGTCAGTACACACAGTCAGTGTCCCCCTCTATATCGCTGGGCTGGCTGAACACGGTTCCATTGCACACTTCTATTTTCCCAAATCTTTCCCAAAGGTCTTGAGGAACCCTTTGTAGCACTCCCTAGCTTTTGTTAAGCAAGCGCTCCACAAGCTGAGCTACCCTACTCCTCGTCTGCCTCTGCACTGTCAGAATCCTCTGTTGATTCGCCATCCTCATCTGATGCGCCAGATGCTGCTGCCTCATCAGCAGGGTCTACGCTCACTGCAGCTGTTCTCTTGCGGATGCTCCTCAAGCGCATGGACAATTTGTCAACAGGCAGCTCAAAGTCTGAGTCCCACTCTGCATCTGACGACCCGCTGTTCAACTCTGACTCTACATTGCTGTCGTTGTCGTCATCTGCCTCCTCCTCATCCTCGGCAAGCACCTCGTTTGCGTGTGCCAGCTCTGTTGCTGACGCTCGTGGCAGTTCTGTCTGCAAGCCCAGCTGCGCGCACGCGGCTGCGGCCCGATGCCGCGTCCCCTCCTCAAAGATCTGCAAGGTGCTTGCCTTGGCGTAGCCATCCAGCACGCTGCGCTACATTCCCTTGATGCGCTCCCAGCCAGCGTAGATCCAGTGGATGCCCTCGTCCCTCAGGCAGCCGACGGAGAGGTCCAGCTTGTAGTCCTTGGGCGCGATGCCCAACTTGACTTGCTCTACCACGAGGCTTGCTGACCAGTCGCAGAACCGCTGGCGTACAGCGTTCTTGAATGGCTTGTTGAGGACAGTATCTGCCACCTGCGCAAGAATGAATGCTTTGTCAACTCACAAATGAGTTTCTTCTTTAAACTACATCATGGGGAGAGGAAAAAGTAATGCTGCTCAGGCAAGGATTTGATTTCATTGGCTTGACCACAACAACGCAAAGCAATTTCACATAGCATTAAATGTTAGTGCAAAATCAGAGGACCAATGCAGTCAATTAGAGGAAAAATGTTATCCCTGTCAAGAATGGCTACATGAGCAACCGAGGTAGTCCCTCCCGGCACAAACACGATGTGCATGTATGGGTGGTTCAGCTTCAGCCAGTCCCTGAATGGGGCGCCGCGGTGGACGCTGTAGACATCCAGCTGCAACAACAGCGGCTACTCGCGGGGAGGCAGCAGGTCAGTGCGCTCCTCGTAGACGCGCAGATAGGCTGGGTAGATCAGCTGCAGAGAACCAAATGCTATGAGTGACGATGATTTTGAAAAAAATGTTTGTACGAGGTATCGTCCAGAATTACTGCATCCCCAGTCAATGTTGCAGCTTGCGGAGGTATAACAAAGCTATTTAGGATATTCACCTTCTCGATCCACTCCTGCATGGACTCGAGCGTGCACCAGTGGTTCTTGGTCAACTGAAGACGAAGCTAGCTGCCTTAGCCTCGCTGCGCGCCTCCTTCCTAGGCAGGCTCTTCTCCCTCTGGCCGTCGTAGATCAGCTGCAGTGCCAGCACAATCCTTGCGAGCGTTGTTGTGACGCAGGCTGTGAGGCCATGCTTGTCCTCCTTGCCGGTGACTTGCACCTGCATTCAAAGGTTGCTTGTCTCCATCGCAAGAGTTCATTAGCGCATTAACTTGCACAATTTGACCCATTTCATCTTCATGGCAGGCAAGCACGGTGA
>Ga0209208_10001865_pt1 | contig 30118 bp, 21 predicted proteins | sample S1TSphfallax_3_FD_187694 | JGI IMG/M metagenome (GOLD analysis project Ga0209208, IMG submission 187694) | Host-associated microbial communities from peat moss isolated from Minnesota, USA - S1T2_Fd - Sphagnum fallax MG (SPAdes) (version 2) | ecosystem: Host-associated > Plants > Peat moss >...
TCAAATTTTTTTAAAAAAAACTAACAAAAGGTGGTAGGGTGTAGAATGTACCTGGCGACATAGGTGATGGCTATGGCATGATGGAGCTCATATTAGAACAAATCATGACATGACATAATGGAGCTCACATTAAAATGAGTGATGACACTGGAGATGGAGTTATGTGCGTTGCTCCTAGAAACACTTGACACTAGAATGTTGGGCCCACCAAAAATGCAAAGCCAAGAGGAAAAAGGGTTGTAGGCCTTAAAATGGGGTTGGAAGGTTTGTAAAACAAGTTTGAAAAAAAATTCAAAAAAGGGGGATTTTTTAAAACCCACCCAGAATGAACCTGTAGCAAGTAGTTGGCGAACCCGAAGTCGGTGGATGAATCGGTGGATGAATTGTCCTCCATCCAAAATGGGACTAGTATAGTCATGGGGGTTGATTCATTCAATCCAACTTTGATGACTTGACCTAGAGGCCCATGGTCTCGCTCCCGCTTAATAAGCTCTCCTTGGTTAACTAAACCAAGTTGCCCAAGTTCAATTAAACATCAGCCATCACTTGCCTCAACTTGCTCTGCTTGGCAAAATCCCAACGTTGCCCTACTAAATTTTCAAGCCTTTTTTTTCGTTTGCCCACCAATACCCATCCCACTTCTCAGCTCCTAACACGTTCCCAACGACATTCACATTCGGATACCTCCTTAAGGAAACAAAACATTTCCCTTTCATTGGAAGACAATGTTCTCAATGAAAACACATAAGGTTATCTCAAAAACAATGCAATTGATGTCTCGCTCACCTTACTGCATCTCAGAACATGAACAACGAGGGTCTGGTGAAACACAAGTGCAACTCAACTCGGAAGGACTGCAACATCGAGGCGCAGATTCAGTAACCCAAGGTGCGTAACGTGATCGGCAAGCCAAGAAAAACGAATGCTGCACGGTTCCGAGCGAGCACGACTTTCAGTCCGCGAATATATTGTGCAATTGCAAAAGGTTGTGGTAGGCCCTTCTGGTGAAGAAAAAAATGGAGTCTGTAGGCCGAATGCATCGAATAGGCTTGAAATTCGCTCGAGTGCGATGAATGGGGTACAGATTCTGCGACTGTTTCCGCACATTTGGTATACGTCAAACGATATTCCCACCAAATTAGGGCAAGCGAACTATCTCAGCAGGATCATCGGGGTGCAATTTGTCAAATGCTACGCTGTTCATATCGGACTTTCTACACAGACATCCTGCAAGCACCTTGCAAGCGTCGTGGTGGAATCAAATCCGTGCTTGACTCTGTCATGCAAGCAATCAGATGCTTGCCATGACGGCCAAACCCAGCTAGAATGGGACGCAGCGACCCGAATCCAAGTCCTCCGTGCGCGGGGGACATGGAAGGACACGAACCCTGCAGGCTCCTGTTCCGGTGTATCCGCCATTGAAAAAGGACGCAAGTAGTAAGCCTGCGAGAGTTGAGAGACAACCTTCGAAGCTGTTTCCTCCAGATAGAGGTTCCTAAGTTCAGAGTTTCTTCATTTCACACTGTCCGAATTGTCCTGAAAGAGCTTCTCAAGGAAATTTTGTTGGTCGAATCAGATTCAAGAGTGCATCTGCTCGATCGATTCACCAAACAACAGCCCGGATTGTGATGTCGCAACAAAAACCCGCATGCGAAAACATCGAGATCTGAGTGCAAAGTTCCATGGAACAACAGAGGCCAACGGAACGATTGAATTGCTCCCAGAATCGTGAAGCATGTACTGTACCAAAGCTTTGCAACATTAAGGCAAGCTATGCATAGAAAAGTCTGCATGTATGTGAAGCCTGTCTGCAGAGCTTCATCACAATCTCATACCGCAAGGTAAGAAGTTGAATGCTCCCAAGTGTTCTGAGTGATTCTGGAAGTCCGTCATGTCTGTGCAAAGTGTAATACAGTTTCAAAAGCTTTATCTCCTCCTTATCAAAGCTTCTCTCTCACACACAGATTGATGCAGAAACTTGGCTTCCAACAAACCAATTGGACACACAAAATGGATATTCTCAGTGATCAAACATTAAGCAATTCAAAACAACATGGCCCTTGAACAAATGTCTAAACTCTTTCTGTTGCTGATTTGGTTTTAGAAACAATGGCCCACTGACTCATCAGCGTCTGCTGTATTAGCTCAGTGTAGAGCATTGGATTTTGATTGCAAAAAACTATCTGCAACTGCATGATGGTACCTGTGAGAGCTCAATGTTATTCGGTTCTTTGGCCACAGAGGAGCTTCCTATATAGCTGCTCCTGGACTTACAGACTACCCAAAACATGCAACCTGACTTACACTTCGCTGTTAATCTCTTCATTACTTCATTGGAAATGAAGTAAGGATTCAACTTTTTCAAATCACTTGCATAACTATAATGACAACAATGGAGGTGGACTAATGTTCCTCATAAGCTTGTTGTGATAGAAATACTTTTAGATATGGTTACTAGCATAAGTGTTGCCATGGCTAGCAACAAGTGCTACTAGAACATTCATACCAACTTCTTTTTGCTCCACATTATATTATTTGTTGTAGTTAGCAACAACATTTGGATTCACAACAAACACATCCACATCCATATGTAAGGTGGTGATGGGGCCTTACATATTGTCTTAACCAACTTCATGTCTCTCTCAATGTCTTAGTTTCCATGTTTTATCTCTTTTCTTTCTCTAGTTCCCTATATTTTAGAGTTTGTACAATCAAACAAAGCTTGTAATAGGTTCTCAAAACAATGAAACCAAAATCCCTTCTACCCAAAAAATGTGTGAATCTGCCCAAAGAGTTCCATGCTCTTTTAGGTACAATTACAATTGATTTTGTAAGTACCCATTAGAAATCCCCCTTTCCATCATCATCATTTTGTTGCCAAGTAATGTTTACGAAGGTTTACACTCTATTGAAGGTTACACTTTCTGTTGTTAATTACTTAACCTAGAGTCCTAAGTTTTTTTTTGTTCTTATGAGTGAGATGGGGGGAGTTTTTCTTTCTTTGATCAATATTTCTTCTAGTCCTCTCTACAAGTCTTTGTAGAATTCTCCATTTGGTTTGTTTTGTTAATTTATATACCTCAAGTGTCCAAAATAGACCCAAAAGATAAAAAGGAAGTAGATGGAAGCAAATGGTGGTTTCCTAAAAAATCATTGGCTAATTTGGGCAATTTTTGGTTGATTGTTGTGAGATGCAACAGGAAATATCATTCAATGCACACTGTCGATCAATCAAATAGATCCAAATGGTCAGCAATTGCATTACCCTTTGTATCTTTTTCCCAACTACTTCTAAGCAAGAATATAGTTCCATGTACAAAATAGCTTGTTTACCCCTAATTTTGCAACAAATTCATAATTGAGATTTGACTAATATTTCACTTCCCTTTTTTGAATTTCTTTTTGTAGTTTGATCAATTCTATATGCAAGTTTCTTGATTTGAGAATAAAAAATATCCAATGGTGTTTACATTAAATAAAGTTCAATTTGGCAAGTATTATGTCAAAATCATGTGAAAGACAACTTGAAATGCATCTTTATGAATAGACCGACCTTCTGAATGATTTCATAAATTAGATTTTGGGTTTTTTATGTGTTCTAGGTTTGCAATAGAATGGGTGGGTTTACTAAACTATGAGGTAATTGTTGTTCTTGCTTTTTGGTTTTATAAATTCCATGTGCCTTTCATTATATGAACACACAAGAAGGAGGATGTGGGACCTAGACAAAAAACTAACAAATGTAGGTGAAGTTCTTGAAGGGAAGCCAAAACCAAGAATATTGAATGACATGGAATTACATATGGTCCATGAATATGTGCATATGAATTTTGTGGCAACCCAAGACCTAATTCGGTGAACCCCAAGACATGTATGTTGTCAAAGTTGTAAATTCAAGTGCTTTGAGGGATATGTAAATGTGAACATTAAGGCAATAGTGGAACATGGGTGCAAAACACCACCACTTCAAGGTAGACCAAGTTATGAACTACTTATTTTTAGCTTATTTCCAAGTTACAATGTAGGGATATTAAAGGAAGTTGATGTGAACTAACCCACCTTAAAAACAAGGGTTTTCATGAATTGGATGATTGCATGGCAATGTTTGTTGGGTTTTCAACCTAGTGTAATGCCATGGTGCATTGAAATTAAAAACCAAGTTAAATATTTATGTTAGGTGTGTTGTTGTAAAGTTTATATATTCCATTAGTATTCTAATGCTACAATGAACCCTAATACATTAATAGCTTTGGCACTAATTTTATTTTTTTTGGAAGTGTTGAATTATTTTCAAATGAATATTTGAAATATTTGTCTTTTGTGAAGGAAAATAATTTTTTTCAAAATATTTAGGGATACTCTAATTTTTGAAATGGAATTTCTAAAATAATTAACTATTTGGTAGATATTTGTTAAGGATGCCACAGTAATATTATATTTTGTTGATACAGTCTATTGCATTCACATTTTATTTATTGTTACAAAACAATATGTATATATATCTACACATGCATAGCTTCATAATATAATGATCATTTCATTCAAGGGTACATTCTAACATAACCATCAAAATGGGGCCAAGAAAAGCTAGGAAGTTAAGATTGCAACAAGTTAAGCTAGATTTTTTTTTGGTGGGTCCATTCTTGAGTGACTTGTTATTTCAAATGACAACTAAAGATTTTGGTTAAGCATTAATTTGTCACTATCTTTTGATCCCAGGGAACATGAGGCATGTCGAATTCATTTAGAGGAAGCTAGAAGACAATATTCAATCAACGAAGAGCTAGTAGAAGAGGTAGAACAACCCACATATTTCCACCACACTTGGCCATGGAGGTTCCCCCATTTGCTCAATGGTTACAAGAGTATGTCTAAGGGGCCCTAGATCACAATGAGGCCATTGATGAAGACATCATATGTTTGTCCCAACCTCCATCTAAAATTACTTTGTCATATGTGTCAATGTGGGCATATGGCAATCATTATCACGTGGAAGATGAGACGGGTGATTGCCACACAACCTATGATAGTGGAATTGCTTGTATTTTCATCCAAGGGAGCCACTCTTCTGCCCGAGACCATAATGTAGTTATGGCCACCTTAAGATATGTGAGAATCTTGAAGGAGATTTTGGTTGTTTCCTATGTTCCCATGTAAGTATGCCGAATTCTTGGATTGTAATAGGATCGTTGGCTCATTAATTATGCAAGGAGGCTATTAGATAATTGAAGCCATATGTTTTCCCATCAACAATGTTTCAAGTAAAATAATTAAAATTTTTAAGTCTTAATTAAGCTAATTTATCTTGCAAAATTTCCAAATCCAAGAGTTTTTTAGGGAATCAAACAATTATTATCAATATGAAAATGTAAAAACAATGTGAACAACTAAAAAAAATGCAACAATTTTTACAACTGTAAACTAGATTTGGAGTATAAATCTTAAATTAACTTTTAAGATATGGAGTTACACATTGATGGTTAATTATATAAATGAAAAAAAATAAAAAAATCTTTAACCTTGCACCTAGCAACTAAAAACCTACAACAACATTGCATTTTCAGACTTTTGATATGTAGGTTTGTTTTTTTCCAATTAAAATTTTGTTTAGTGAAATGCAATGAATAATTGTAAGCCAATTTTTAGTTGCATTTGCATGTTGGGAGGGTAGGTGTTTTTATACCTAACACAATGAATCTAGAATGGAAAGTCCTCATCCAAAAATAGCCTCAAGCTTGTAAAATGATACATGAAATTGAAGAGCCATTCTAGGATTACATGCTTTGGAAGAAGAATTGGTTGCACAACAATCCACAAGTGACCAAGTGTTCCTTGTAAATGGCCAAGTTCAAGGTGATGAGGTTGGTGTAGTAACAATGGAACAAGTAGCTACCCAAGTAGCCCAAGCTGAAGCAACCTACAATTCTAATGATGACCTGGAAGAAATGACAAATATGTTCATTGACCTTTAAGCCTAGAAACTTATGCAAGTGCCCTTAGTGTACTCATTCAAACCAAGGATCACAATTCATGCTTCTATCCACTTTTACTTTCAAAATGTTCCCAAGTCCCAAGTTGTTTTGGTTGTTGTATAAAACTAATATTTGTTTTCATGTTTAAACATGAGACTAAGGATCCAATGTCTTGTTTCTTGTCTTGCCTTTTCTTAATGGTGAAGCTAAGCAATTTGGTCCTATATTTCTCTTCCCTTCCCACAAATGCTATCACTTCATTAACAAGAAAAGATGCGCTTACTACATCATCAAACTATCCATGGTAGGTTGTAATGGGTCACAAGTGCATGGTGAACATTCTTGCTTTCTTTTTAGAATCTAGCATTCATCCATTGTTATTGACAAAGGTCCTATCATTTTTTTCCTTCCCTTTTTTTCATTTGTTACTTTCTTAGTTTTCCTATTACTCTCAAATTTGGCTAGAATTTCATATCTAATTTTTTTTGCAATTGAGTTCAGTGGACATTAATCCAATAACTAAATATGGTGGTCATTGGAAATAATCATATCTTTTGCCCCATTATGGTTGACTTTGTGATCCTTCTCTTTCTATACTAGGACAACAATCTCCAAATAAAATATGGAGAATCCTTGGTTCACTATAGAGTTTCTTTAAAGTGCCCGAGGATGTGGTAGTGGATCAACTAAAGTGTTGCAATTGTAGTCTTCCATAGGAATTTTTTGAGGGGAATAAAGCCTAGTTGCAACCTTCACAAATGTGCTTATTGGATCCAAGTGAATGAACACTTGTATGTACAATGGTCATTTACAAGGTCGTGGATTATGGTCTCAATAAACTTCTAGGTTCGTCAAAAGGTTAGCACCACTAGTTTGAATGTGAGGGTCTTCACATATGAAGGTGTGTAATGTGTATTATTCCAATGTTGTGTTAGAAAAGATTATAAGGTTAGAATACCTTGTTGAAGCTAATTTTCCAATATATATGTTTAATAAGTTTGGAATGTTTAGAAAAACACATGGAAAATGGTCCAAAATGAATTGAGTTCAATGAATAAGGCATGTGAGTAGGAACACCCAAAAATGGATCCATCACATGGCTGTCCAATTCAACTATGAATGGTTTGGATGCACCATTAAATGAAATGGGTTTGTTACATACTAACATAATTTAGTCATGGTGGATTCCATGCACTATGAAGTGAAATAGGTGCATTAAATGTTGATCCAATTCACCTATGGTGCATTAGGATTTAGGCATGGGTGAACTTGTTTCACTTTCAAGGCCACAATAGTGATTTCAACTAGTGAATTAGACCTCATTTTTGTATTAGTGTATTAAAGCTGACATCTTTTTTGCAACCTTTTTGCAAAAAAATTCATAACATTATGAACTCACTAAGGCTCTAAAACATCTTCAATTCTTGCAAACATACATATTTCAAGAAACAAAGGAAAACTATTGAAATGCACGAATGTGATTCTAACTATATATTGTCTTTCATCCACATCCAAATACATTATCATTGTGACTATCAAATATTAAACATATTCATTATTTTTAAAATATATATTTTTTATAGTTTATGGCATTGAGGACTATGAACATGGCATCAATTTCTTGGGTAGTTTGGGGAGACATGGCTTGGGTTAATTTAGTGTCAAAAGTCATAGGATGGATATATTTTCAATGAACCATCCCACATTGGGCAAGTTTCTTTAACACATTTGTTTTGATCAATGTGTATCAAATGTTTATTGCAATTCCAAAAGACTTATGTGTTACAACAATAATATAATCACCATTGTCGATAATTTCAAAAGTTTGTGAAAATGCAGTTTTAATGTTTTTGATTATTAATAATTAAAATAGAGTCATCCACATAGAGCCCAAGGAATTTTTTTTTGTGGGCTTTCTTGATGTAAACATTTTGGTCAACCTTACTTTTAATGAAACCAACTTGTAAAAGATCTATGATGAATTTTTCATACCATTTGCAAGGGGCTTGTTTAATCCCACAAAAAGGTTTGGCACAAAAGGCAACACACCTTGTGTTCTTCATTTGATTTCTCCTATGTAGGGGGTTGAATCAATTGTATTCCTTTAATGATAATGTCATTTAGGAACGTAGTTTTAACATCCATTTAATCTATTTCAAAGTCATATCTGGCATCAAGAATTGTTAGGAGTTGTAACAAAATGATTTCCACAATGGGTTAAAATGTTTCTTCATAGTTCAATTTGTAATGTTTACAAAATCCATGAGCCACTAATTTAGCTTTATGATGAGCAATAATCACATTCACAATATGTTTCTTAAATAGTTTCCATTTGCAATAGATAAAAGTTCTACCTAGTGGTAGATTTGTGAGTTCTCAAATGTTATTCTTGAAAATAGATGAGTACTCCATATTTAAAGCTTCTTGCCACTTGTGACTTTGGGTTAGCCATGGCCTTGGCCAAAGATGGACTATCATTGACTTGTGCAACCAAAGCTTGAACAAAAAGATTATGGGACCCAGTAAGGGTTTGGCTTTTATTTGCTTTTTGAGACACTGTTTAATGGGTGGTTATTTGTTGTTGTTGTTTATGAGCCCTATCATGGGCACTTGAAGTGGGTTGAGCCGGTGAACTATTGAAAGGAGGAGATCTCTCTATGTCCATCGGTGATTTAGGTGTTAAATCTTGTATTTGATTTTGGTCTTGCGGATTTGGTATCACAAGGGGCTAAGGAAGTATTGGTGGAAGGGCAATTATTGGCAAGATTTGCTCCTTCACATAAAGTTCCAACTTTGGGTGAACTTTTGCTTCATTGACCGTATTGTTATTTGAATTTAAGGAATTAAATTCATTAGATTCAAAACTTTAAGTAAAAAGTCTTCATCAAAGTTGACATTTCTTCCAAAAATTGCCCTATGAAATGGACAATCATATAACTTGTAATTTTGAACTCCTTGCCTTCCATACTTGATGAGAACAAATTTAATTGCTTTAAAATCCCACTTACATGGCTTTTTATTGGAATATGGACATAACATACACAACTAAATATTCTTAATGGTAATTTTTGGGTTTGTGTTGTGATCGTAATTCATATGGTGTTTTGGGTTTTACTAAAGTGGGAACCCCATTTTGGATATAACATGATGTGGAAATGGCCTCAACCAAAAAAGTTGTAAGCAACTAAACAATATGTAACATATTTCAAGCCACTTCAATCATGATAGTGCGATTTTCCCTTTTTACACACCCATTTTGCTTTGGATTATATGGTATGGTAAATTGATGAAGGATGCCATTTAATTCAAAGGAAAAATATTCACCCCCATTGTCCAAATGAAGTATTTTGATCATTTTTCTTTTTTTTTTCACAAAATTCTTACATTTAAAAAAATTTGAAAAACATTTTGACATTAATAGGGTTTAAAAACAAACAATTATGTTTACAACTAGATTTATAGTCATATTGGATTATGGTCATGAGAGTCATTCTAAACAATTTGTTTAAGTAACTCAACATGACATGCTGCTAAGTCATGTTTAAAACAACTATGTGTAATGTTCTACATTTAAAATAAAAGTACGTAATCATTATATAATCATTTAGGACATATGTAGTCATGTTATAATCATTTATGACACCATGTAATCATGTTGTAATTATTAAGGACCAAATTTAGAATGTCATTAAAAGGAATTACCTTTATCTTTAAGGCCACAAACCAACTCCTTAACCATCCAACCAATACTTCAACTTGTGATATATTATGTCATCGCATAAATATAAACAAGCATATTTCAAATCTCATGCATTTTCATATCATTATTTAATTATGTAACTTAATTTCATATTTTAATTACATATTTATAATTTATTTAAATAAATATTTTAAATTCACTATTCAAATTTAATGTTTTAAAATTCTGATTTCAATTATAAATAAATATAATTCTTAATTTGTAACTCAATTTGATACTTAGTATTTTTTATTTTTTATTTGGTTCATAAATTTGGATGTTTAAAAATAATTTAGTTAAGCTGATTTAACATTTTTTGGGCCATAAATTAAAATAAAATTTTGAATGAAATTTAATCCATATTTTCTAATTCCATACTTTTATAAAAATTGTAATTTTTAAATTTTCAGATGTTAAATATATATTTATCAATTTAGAATTTTATTTCAAAAACTTCATAGTAAACTTTTTAACTATAAACATACACAGAAATATCACATGATTTAATTTTAAGAAATAAATTTAAATATCATTGATTAAATATTTATGCATGCCATTTTTAAAAATAAGAAGCTAAAATATAATTTTTTATAAATCCCTAAAAAATAATTCCACTTGAATTTCATATACATAGGTGTTTTCATGTAATGCATACATGACTATTGCCATTACAAAATAACTTACAATTTTTTTATGAATGTATACGTTAAATTATATTTTATGATATATGATGTCAATTATTATTCAGATTCTCGATATAACTCACAATATACCAACTAGGTTATGACTACAATTATGTTAATTTAATCACATATTTACACCATGTGACAAAATTACATGTGTTAAATGTAAAGTGATGGATGTTATTTTTCCACATCATATTTTAAATGATATTACAATATTTTTAATAGGTGGTTGCATAAGACACCAAATCCTTCAAATATCATATACCATATCATAATGTCATATGTTACATTATGTCATAATTATTGTTGTTGATTAATCACTTTAACAATTTTACATCTTTAGTTTGAGTGTATATAAAATTGAATACATGCTCACATTATGCTAACATTCATTCCATTAATCCATTAGTTCTAATAACCATTAAATTGCAACTACACATGTTACCACATAAGCTAGATAGTTGCAAATATGGTTCATGTTATTTCTTTAGTTATTGAGGACCACTAGTTGTTTAAGAAGTGGTTGTATAGGACATGAATTCTTCTAGTGTGATTTATATTTCAAATGATCAACAAAGAATATTGAAAAAAATCATTTATTAAAAGTGTGAAGTATTTAGCACCTTTGAGAAAAGTTGTTTGCATATAGTCGCCCACATCCAATTAATTCCAAAACATCATTAGAAGTGGTTTGACTTGCTTTTGGAAATGGTATCTTATATATGTTGCTACCCATAAGGCATCCTTCAAATAATGGTAAATTTGTGAAGTTTAGTATATCTTGGTTGTCTAGGATTTTTTTTGCTGTTAAAGTGTTCATTGAATTGATGTTAAGATGGCCACGCCTATAATGCCATTTTGATGTCTCTTGATTAAGTGAATTTTGTGAAGGAATAGCCACGTTTGAAACTCTATATATTGACCTTAATGCCAGTGCCAATTACATATAAAATTTCAGTTTGTGCACATTTGAATGTGATCAAATCACCATTTTGGGTGTAAATTAGTTCAATTTCACAAAACTTATGATAAAATGAAATGTAACCCCCTTTTTGTGTAGATTAACACATACACAATAATTTTGTTCGTAAGTCTAGGCACATGTAATACATTTTTGACCTCTACATTTTGATTGGTTTTTGTTCAAATATTTATCATGCTTTTGTTAATTTCTTGTTTGATAGTATCATCACCCAAGAAAATAAGTTTTTTGTTGGGTAATGTAACATATTTTGTAAATGAATCAATGTTAGAGGTTGTATGGTAGCTAGTTCATGGGTGAAGGAACCAAAATTCTCCCTGATGAGGGTTTTTTGATAATTTTATCTTTGCATATTATTACAGCTTTATTGCGATACAGAACCCTTTCACATGTAGTAGTCCTACCCCCCGACATCCCGGTGGCCACAGTGGTCATTAGGTACCTGATAGAATGCTTCAGGTTTCCTCATCCTTTGGTGTCAATTTGCTTACACCTTCCTGCATACTTGTTAGCCTCACAATACTCCCCTCAAGCAAGATTGAGGATGGGTTTTACTAAAGTGTGGTTTGTGCATAACAACATAATCTGAAACTCATTGCTGCACATAACCCAAAGAACCTCAAGCCAAGGAAAGAACTACATGCGGTCAAGCATGTAGTCTTTTGCACTCTAGCAAAGAAATGAGTATATAGAATTCATCATGAGATTTCTGTACCACAATGTTCTCCAGCGGATTGGTTTCTCAACAAGAGATCGGGATCCTTTCAGGCCTTCTGACTCAGTTTTGCATGACACATTTGACCATATTTGTGGATCTACTGTGCAATTGCTGTGGAATTTCTTGGGCATTTTGGGATTAGGCTTCCCAGGTTGCTCACTGGTGAAGGACTCTGGAAGTTTTTCTGACTTTCTGAACTACAGTGTCTGCAACACTCATATTTTCCCCCTTTATCAAGCAGCTTCATTTACCACATCAGTGTCAAAAGGTGAGGGAGTAATCAGGGGCTTACCACTTGTGTAGGAGCTCTACTTAACTGCACATAAGAAAAATCTACATCTACCATATTTCATTCTTCGAGCTGAGCTTGAGCCCTAGTTGTAGTGCTCAGAGATGCACCACATGGAGTCAAGCAGAATTGATTCAAGAATTTTGAATCTTAAGTCCATATGAGAACACAGACATTTCTCAATGCCCTTATGCAGGGCTTGCTTGTGAATTTTACTGCTTTCTTGAATTTTCTGTCATTTGCATGCATTCCAATGAAGTCATCAATAAATTCATGGTAAACCAGTTACATGACCACCACCTGTCATTGTTGTTGAAGTCTTTAGGAATCGCATGCGAATTGGGGTTGACAGTTTCCATATGATGTTTGCAAGAGTGAGCATGCAAATTGTTCCACCTAAACAAACTGTGATGATCATACTAGTATCGTATTTTAGGAGAGGAGGTAGCACTGCAAAGCCAGCACTTGCAAAAGCACCAAGCACACAAACCACCGAGATCACTAAAAGAATGGTAGCTCGTATGAGGGCTCTCTCTACTGATTTCACTCGTCTTCCAATGAAGCTGTCTCGGAAGTTTGGCAAGGCCGCGTCTGCACCGGCCAAGACTGTTGCAATGGCGAAAAAGAAAGAGAGACTGTTGAACACCCAAAATGCCTTGACAGTTGCGTGGTTCTTCACTGCAGCATATGATTCTGGTGTCTGAGGTGGGGCAGGAAAGGGTTGTGAGAACTCATAGTCTGGAATGTAGCCTAGAGGGGGTTGTAACCAACCTGCAAAAGTGACGCTTGCAATCAATGCTGCACCAACGAGAAGAGCGTTTGCAGCATCCACAAGCACTTGCCTATCCCTGTATAATCTGTCAACAAAATCTTTCACCTCAGGTCGCTCTAGTAACACCTTCTCAATCTCTTTCATGTTAGCTTCTGTAGCAATTTGGATGGGAGTTCGGCCATCTGTATATTCTTCGGTGGCCCTGATGCGTTTTTCTGGATCATCAAAACACAAGGCTTTCACGACTCCCAATTTGTTTTCTTTAATAGCACACAACAATGGCGTCCTATTCTTGTTGTCCTCGGCGTTGACATCGAGGTTGTGATGAAGCAAAAGTTCTCTTACAGCTTCCACATGGCCTCCCAGAGCAGCAAAATGAAGAGGTGAGGCGACCAGGTCTTGCTCAGCAACCAATTCAATTGAAGCATTTGGATCAACCTCTGGATACCAGTTCAAAACATGTCGGATGATTTTGAAGTGATTCTCTCTTGCAGCTACAGCTAATAGCACACTCTGCTGGTTGCAGAACTGGGTGCTAGTTTGAGCAAATGGTTGTGTTCCTAAACCTAATGTATCCAAGAGATGAATTGCTATTTCCTTCTGTTTATGCTCTTTGGCCACATCTAGTAAGTTTTCAAACATACTCATTTGCTTCTCGTAGTTGAGGGGAGTGAATGGCTCCCCTTTCTCTAGCAAAAGTTTCACCACCTCCAAGTGACCTTTCTGTATAGAATGGTCAAGTGGTCCAAGCCATTCGTAGCAGAACGTGAACGGCTCTCCTATATTCTCTAGCAACAGCTTCAGCACCCCGGAGTGACCATTCAGTATAGAATAGTCAAATGGTGAAAGTCCTTTCGTGTCCAAGGGAGCAACATGGATCCCTTCCCAATTTAGAAGTAGATCCACTATTTCCGTGTGCCCATCCATCGCAGCAAAATGTAGAGGTGTGAGGTTGCCTGCAGTGGGTACCTCCTTGGGTGCTTTTGAGAACAAATCTGGCCTACACAAATCCAAATGATCGGGTTCCCAGGGCTTGAGTCCACTTGGAGTGGACGCATTTACAGTGGCGGCAACATTCGCATCCATGCCCGGCACGGTAAGAAGCAGTTCTACCACGCCTGTGCGTCCCCTTCGAACAGCCAAATGAAGTGGTGTAAAACCATGACAGTCAACACCAGTGACACTCGTACCTGTAGGGCACTTTTCCAACAACCTCCTCAACATTTTTACGGATCCTTCTTCTGCTATGTAGTGCAGCGCAGATCGGCTTAGAATATCTGTGGCATTCACGAACGTGACCAAGTTATGGCCTCTCGCTTCAAGCAATTCGAATAGTACATCGACAAGATTGCAGCTCGTCTCTGGAGATGCTTTTTTAAACCAAGCTGGAAAAGGTGATTCGCGTTCTGCCACTTCATGTAATGCCGTGAACCCATCAATGGATCTTGCGAATAACTCCACTGATTTGATTCTGCTCAGCTCCTGGATATTTCTTAGACAATTCATCCTTGCCAAGTGAAGCAGTGGTGTTCGACCAGTCTTGTCAAAGACGTTCCAATCTATATCCGTCCTTTGGGAGAGGATTATTGCACTTAGACGTTTACCCGTAGCTCGATGCAAAGCAGTTCGACCCGAGGTATCAGTTGCATTCACGTCGACTCTAGGATCCGCTAACAAGACCCGTGCAACCTTCAGGTTCATTAATTGAATAGCAACCATCAGTGGCGTAAGACGATACCCAAAATTTTCACGGCAGTTCACATCCACGCCCGACTGAGTTAGCGCTGCAACAGCCTTCGCCTCGTCATCTGATTTCGCTGCCTCTCTGAGATCCGAATCCGCCTGCTCGTTTGTTGTGGCTACCGAAGTTGCTGCAGCAGCCTTCGCATCGTCATCCGATTTCGCTGCCTCCGTGATATCCAAATTCGCCTGCTGTTTTGTTGTGGCTGCAGAAGTTGAAGACATGGTGAGGTAAGACCGCTGCTTCAAGAGCTGAAGAGAAGAACTTACGTCTTTGCTCGTAACTACTCAATCTTCTCGTGAAAATTGCCAAAAAGCGCATCAAGCTTCCACAGCGGATCAGGGATCCCCGACTTCGGATGTGAGAGCGACAGACTAGGACGCCTCAAACCGGTCAGAAGTTCTAAAGTGAGTAGCCCCTAACAACTGAGTACCGAAGTGTTGAATCAAGGTCGAACGGGTTACGAAATGCGCTCGAATGCATCAAATGGGATCAGATACTGCGACCGTCTCGGCATTATTCGGTATCTGTGAGACCATATTTCAACAAGGGTTTGCGGTAGAAAACAGGGCAAGTCATATCAGCAGGATCATCCTGATGCAATTTGTCAAGTACACGCGGCTGAGGTCGGATTTTCTACGCACGCACCTTGAAAGTGTGGTGGTGGAGTCGAATCCTCGAGTAACCATGTCATGCAAGCAATCAGATGCTTGCCATGATGGCCACCCTAGCTAGAATGGGACGCAGCGAATGGCTGATCAAAAGGTGTGGGAATCCCGACCGAGTCCAAGTTCTCCGTGCGCGGGGGGACAAGAAAAGGACATGGACCCTACTCGCTCACGTTAGGTTGTATCCACCATTGAAAAGGAGGCAAGGTACCTAGTAGTAGCCTGCGAACGTGGAGTACGACGACCTTCGAAGCTGTTTCCTCCGGACGAAGATTCTCTTGAACAGAGTTTCTTCATTTCGCAATGTCCGAATTGTCCTGAAACTCGAAGTTCTCAAGACGTTCTTGGTTGAATCAGAGGCAAGAGTCCATCTGCTCAATCGATTGGCCAAACAACAGCCCTGATGGTGATGTCGCAACAGAAACTGGCATGCGAAAACATCAAGATCTGAGTGCAAATCTCCATACAACAACCAGAGGCCAACTGAACGATCGGATTGCTCACAGAATCGTGAAGCATGTGATGTACCAAAGCTTTGCAACATGAAGGCAAATTGTGCATACAAAAACCTGCATGAAATGTATGGGAACCCTGCCTGCAGAGCTTCATCTGAATCTCATGCTGCAAGGCAAGAAATTGGCATCCTCCCAAGGTTTCTGAGTGATTTTTTAAGTCCATCATCTCTGTGCAAAGTGTAATACAGTTTCAAAAGTTTGTCTGCTCCTTGTACAAAAGCTTCTCTCTCTCACACAGATTCATGCAGAAACTTAGCTTCCAACAAACCAATTGGACACACAAAATGGATGTTCTCAGTGTTGGCATAAACACTAAACATAAGCAATTCAAGACAGCATGGCTCTTGAACAATGTGTAAATTCTTTCCGTTGCTGATTTGCTTTTGGAAACAACAGACCCCTAATTTTGACATGGTGTGAAATGTGGGAGCTACGCTCAGAGGGTTTACAGCAAGATGCCCACGTGCAACATGGTCTCTTGTGGAATCCTATGATTATTGAATATGTGGAGGCAAGTGTGGACAATGGCAGAAGCATCATCATTGCCTGGACAAATGTGGCAATCATGTCTGGAGCCAAGCTGTGTCATATTCGTATAGGTCATGAATGTGTGTACCAGTGCAGGGGTATTTGAAGAGGCCACAGAGGTTCATGAACACATCATCAAAAGTCATAGAGTTTCAGATATCTCTGGTTAGTAGCCTTGTTGACATGTATTCCAGAATGCAGATGCATACATGATGCATGGAGATTGTTCAACAAGATGCTCGCACACAAATGGCAGAAGGCATTGGAACTACTTGTTCAAATGCAAGAGGAACGGAAGGAATAAGACAACATCACCTGTAGGGGGACCTTACTTGATTGTGCTAAAGTAGCTTTTGGGGATGGCAGTTGTATTCATGACCAGATCATTCACAGCAGTTACAAGCATGATGTTTTTGTGTTCAGTGGCCTCATAATACATATCCCAATCATGGGAGCTAGGAGGATGCTTGCAATAGTTTTCAACAGGATGCCTGCACATGATGCGATTGCTTGGAAAGCCATGATTTTTGTTCATGCACAATGTGGGAAAGGCCAGAAAGCTTAAAATTGTACCAACAAATGTAGCAGGAAAGTCTGTGCAGGCAGACACTGTCACTTTTGTGGGAGTCTTCAATGGATCTGCCAGTATAGGGGCACTTGAGGAGGTTCATGAACAGATTACTATGAATGGGTCTCATTATGATGTCTTTGTGGGCAGTGGCCTCATTGACATGTATGCCAAATTCAAGTCCCAAAAGGACGCTTTATGATTGTTAAAGAGGATGCCCACACAGGATGTGGTCTCTTGCAATTCCATGCCTGGAGGATATGTCATGCATGGGCCTGGTAAGGAATCCTTTCCTCAGTTCATGTGCTATGCCCAGAGGATATGTTCGAGGTGCAAGAGGTCTGAACCACTACCTTCTATGTAGGCCTCTCTATGCATAGGCTTAGATGCTTACACTGAAGAAAAGAAGCTTACTCTCAAGTTTGGTGCAGCTTGAATGAGGATACTATTGGCTTTTCTCTCTTGCTCAGTATTCCTTCCTGAGTGCTAGCAGAGATGCTGACTGAATTTTCCTGTTGTGTCTGGAAATGCAGTAGAAACTCAAAACATACAAAATTGTATAATTGTCTGCAGGTTATACACCCATGGCCAGGAGCTAATGAAGTCAGTGGGGAGTAGTGGCGACCAGTCACTGCCATTCATGTGAAGGTTATTGTCTGATACATTGTCAGTGACACCCACAAGGTTATGATCACACTCAATTGTGTCATGCTTGTTTTGGTTTGGGGAAAGTGACATTACTGTTACCTTCAAAATGTTATTGTTGAGATATCTCAGCAATCCCACAGATATGGATGTCTGCAGAATCTGCAGAAACCAATGTTACTTCTGTTGTTCTCATGTCAGCTTGTAATCATATGGGCCTTCTGGATGAGGGCATGCACTTTTTTGTTTGCATTGCTAATTTAGGTTACTGGATACCTGCAACTGGGGGCCAGTATGCACTTGCATGGTTGATTGTTTAGGCTATCGTGGCAGGGTTCAATGAGGCAAATGAGCTGATCAGGAGGATGTCCTGTAAGCCATGTGCTTCAGCATGGATGGCCTTGCTGGGTGCTTGCAAAATTCATGGTCATGTGGAGTTGGGAGAAGAAATTGTGAAAGGAGCATCTGATTCAAACCTATGCAATGCCTCTAGGCAATTTCTTATCAATCACATATAATCATGCTGGTGTATTGCATATATCAACAACTGGTATGGTGTGCATGAAGAACCAGTCACACCTGGATTGAAATATATATTTGTAATAGATAGATGATCAAGGCCATCTTCACACTATCATAGCATAAAGAGTTTGACAAGCCAGTGAGTGACAGAGTATGTAGGTGCCAGATAAGCTGTTTTGACTGCAGGATGAAGAAAAGGTGTTTCATTTGTGTCAAAGTAGCAGGAAGCTGACTGGTGCAATTTGGCTAATCAGCACACCTTGCACTCAGCTCTGCATTTTCAGGAGATTTCAGGTACGCCTACAATGACACAAAACTCATTGCATCATGGGACACTTGGGGAGAGCATTCAATAGTAAGGGATACCAATCAGTTTTTATTGCTTGGAAGCCTGGTCATTTTCATTGTTGTGTGCTTATTTGAATCTATAAAGAACCACCAGTTTCAATTTTTAAATTATTTCAGAATCAGAGAGCCACCAGTTCCAGTTGTTTGAAAAAATAATCAGAATCAAAGAACCACCAACCTTGTTATTTAAAAAACATTAAAGAAACACTGGTTTTCAGGATATAACCAACAAAGAACCAGTAGTTTTATGGCCAGTTATTTGATTTTTCAAAACTTTTGAGAATTGTGGTGATATGCCAGAAATTGGCCTTTGATTTTTTTGAGAACCATGGTTATGAATCCTGATAATCACCCTGGTAACTGCTGGGTGTCTGTTCCTGTTTCTAATAGCTCCCCAACCCTGGTAATTTTCTTGTTGGGACTATTGTTAATCCCAGTGATTTGGCTCAACAATAGCCCTTTAAATTAAAATAAAATTATAGCATAGCATTGAAATTTCTAGCCTGAGAGATCTTAGCCCCATTTTTCCAATGCTTTTGTAAAATGGATCCCAAGTCTTTGCAAAATGGATCTTAGAATCATGTTTCTACATAGTTGAAAGCTGGAATATTTTGTCTAAAACATCTAGGCAATGGCTTGGAGGAATCCTCTGTTTTATTAGCACAGGGTAGAGCAATGGATGTGGTTCTTTGGCCACAGAGGAGCTTCCTGTGTAGCTGCTGTTGAAATTACAGACTACCAAATACATGCAACTAAGCTTCACAATTTGCTTTTAATCTCTTCATTTCTTCAGAGGATTGTGTTTCTTTCTCCCCAAGCTTCTTTCTTATGCTGTTTCATAATTTCTTTCCACCATTGCAAGATTGATGAACCATGATCCCTTGTACCTCCTGATCTCCTTGGATTCCAGACAAAACTCTCATAATTTCTTCCCACCAGTGCAAGAGTGATGACCCATGATCCCTCATCTCCTTAAATTCCTAAGAACACTTACTTGGGTAGACTTTTTTTTCTTTGCCAGAAAAAATAAATCCAAGCATGTTCCTGTCAAGCTTCTGACTCTTTCTCCTTCAAACCAACAAATTAGACTGCCCCATATCCAGCTTTTGATTCTTGCTCTCAGATCAACAAAATTCTTCCCCAATTTCTGATTCTTGCTCCTTCAGATTGTAGAATTTACACGCCTCAATTGTACACTTACAATGCAAAATGATGTTTGGTATATTTTGAGTCATATGCTATTCAATTCTTAACAGTGAATAGTACATGCCACCATTCACAATGGATAGCTAATTTGTGCAGTTGTTGCGATGACTTTTAACTACAACTAGATGGGTGTATTCACAATTGGGGTACTTACAAGGAATGACTTATATTTAAAGGATTGCAAAGGACAACTTTGGATTTTTGTTTATCTTACATTATTATGGTTGTAATGAATTGTTATATGCCAATAGATGAAATGATGTCTTGTTAAATTAATAAATATAATTTTAAATAATTTGGATACCATGTAAATGTCATTTTGAGTCTTATAAACCAACTATATCAAATGTTTAAACTACAATTTATTTTTTAAAGGAATAAAATGAAATGCATAAAGTCATACAATTGATTTCAAACATTTTTTACAACAAAAACATGCCCCCTTCTATGAAAGTATATGTTCATTATATGAACTTGATGAAAAACCAAATTATACAAAAATTTCAAAGTTTTTAAATTCTGAAGAAAGGGTTGCAAGGAAAAGGACTTTTTTTTTTAACCATTTGACAAAACAATTGTGTTCAATAGGTTCAAAATGTCTAGCTTGAGGTGTAGGTCACATGTGCAAGAAAAAATCTTGCCAAATAACATGTTTGGTTGTCCATTGAAACTCATTTTTGGAATTTCTAGAATTTTTTTTGTTTTTGGCTATAAACCAAAATATTCATATACAATTATGTATGAATGTAAAAACTCACAATCGCCACATGAATTATCTTAAATTGAACTATTCAATTTTTCTCATTTAAATTTGTTTCAAGTAAATGTTATTTGCAAAATGTAGTTCCACAAAAGTCCTTGGATTTTTTTTCCTTTTTTTGGAACCCCAACTGTGAATAAGCCCAAATATAGTATTAGATTACAATGATTCATAGTTATAATTAGATATAGTAGAGGTGACTTAAACTAACATAAATTTATTAGCTAGTTCAAGACAATGGCTTATATTTTCTCTTATGGTATTTATTTGGTTAGTATTCAATAGTTAATAACGCTCGAACAATGAAGTTCCTTTAGTTTCTAAATTTTACATTGTATCATATGTATCCTCTTCAAAATGATGCATTGCTTGAAAATTATGTCATTCATGAACTAGAGGTGAACTTGATTAAAAATTCATGCCCAAACCAATGTTTGGAAATTTGGAGGTTGAAAATGGATCAATAAAGAGTCAAACTACAGGGGATCAAAGTCTTGCTTAGAGTCTTGCAAGATCTAACAATATGAACACAACTATTCAGATTGTCAGAATGACAAGTTTTGGTGATTATGCCAAGTCTTATCAATCAAAAATGTCGAGAGCACCCAACTACGAAGCATGGAAGTTCAGAATGAAAAACATTTTGATGCAAGAAATGTTTTGGCATTTAGTTTCACCTGATCTTAAAAAAGCATTCATGGAGTAAGATGTTATGATCGCATCACAATAGCGAATGCGACTACTAACCCTCATAAATCTTTCAATGAAAGATGATGTTATTCCTCATATCTTTCATTTGGATAATATGGATGAAGTTTGGAATGCACAAAAAGAACTTTACAAATTTACAGGGACCACAAGGCGACTTCTTTTGAAGAACAAGTTTTACAAAATGAACATGCAAGAAACATCAAGCATGGTGAATTTCTTGTTCATTGTCAAAAACCTTTTGAGTCAAATCATAAGGGTTGATGATGTCATCAAGGATGAAGATGTAATACTAATAGTACTAAATGTCTTGCCTAATTCATATGAAAATTTTATGCAAAATGTGTTAGCTCAAGGGACACTTCAAATTTTGATAAGTTGACATCCAAATTGTTGTAAGAAGCACAATGAAAGGAGCTATGTGGTGATCAAACCAAGACCAAAGAAGCATTGTTGATGAAATTCAAAAAAAAAATTGAAAAAAAAGAAAATTAACAAAGGTAAACATTTTAAAGGTCTAGGATAATGCCACAACTGTGGCAAATAAGGTCATTGGGCAAACCAGTGTCCAAAACCTAAGAAGCCAAGAATTTACAAAGGTTCTAACTTTAGAAAAAAAATTGCAAAAAAACTTGGATTTGCAAAGTCTCTAATCACAAGCAAGGAAGAGGCATTGGAATTGAAACTTGAAGGTGAAGTTGTGAATGTTGTGGAGGAAGAAATGAAAGACTAGGAGGCTAAAGAAAGTGTGGATTTCTTTGAGACAATAGTTGCCAATTTAGAAATAAGAAATAACAAAAGTCTAGCTGATTGCTGGTACCTTGATTCAAGTGCCACCAAAAATGTTTCAAGAAATAATTCAAGTTTCAAAGGTTTACAAAGTTCAATGAAAATATAGAATGTGAAGTCTGCAAGAGGTCAAACTCATGGTGTGTATGGAAAAAGGAAAGTCAAAATTTCTTCCACTTCTAAAAAAACAATTTTTTTTTAATCTCCCTAGCTTCATGACACTAGAAGAAATCATGGTTTATTTGACTGGAAAATTAAACCAAAAACAAGTCATTTTGACATTTGGTTAATTTGACCACTTAGTCATATTAGACAAGTTGATTTGAACATGTCCAACTTGATTGATGGTTTTTTTAACTAACCATAAAATGGTCTTTTTGATTACTCAAATTAAACAAAAAATTGGGCAACCCAAAAAAATTAATTGAAAAATAGTTCAATGTGTACGTATAAAAATGTAAATGATAAATAAATAAGACCCACCCACCCACGACCTACCTACCCACCATGGTCTCCTACCTACCTATCCACAACCCACCTATGTATTATACATTTACACACATGTACAATGTATATATGCAAATATACATATCCCACATAATAGATGTTGGTAAAGGGAATTGAACCTTGGTATCCTTGATTCCACATCAATATTTTGGCCATCAAACCACCCCATCATTTTGTAAAACAATATGATACTAAATGGATTTAACATGTATCTTTGAACTTCCATAAAAATTTTTGTCAATGTGTATAACAACATTTGAACTTCAATTTTTTTCATAAATAGGTTAATAGGTACCCAACTAAGTGGATAGGTAGGTACACATGCCTACTTACCTATGTTTTTAAATGTTCATACCTACTTATGTAAACTATAGGTAGGTATGTAGGTAGATTAGGTAGGTAGATAAATAAATAAAATATAGGTATGTAGGTAAATAAATAGGTAACTTTGGTAAATAATAAATAGATAGTAGTAGGCAAGTAGGACATAGGTAGGTAGATGGTAGGTAAATAGGTAGGTTGGTAGGTAAATGGTACATGGAAAATAAATAACTAAGTAACTAAGTAGGCCATAGGTAAATAGATGGTAGGTAAGTAGGTAGCTAGATAAGACATAGGAGGTAGAAGTAGGTAGGTAGGTAGCTTAATAAGCATAACAAAAAGCATAGCAAGTAGGATAACTAATCAAATTAATATGGCCAATTTGACTAAGCATGGCCATTTAGTATGGCCGATTTGATTAAGCCATGGGCATTTTGATGGACCATTTTTTAAATGTCCTTCTTAATTAGATGTACGACTTAACACTTGGTCAAAATGGTCATTTCAATAAAAACACCAACCAAAATAACCATGTGTCTTTCATGCCCCATGTCTTTCGTCAAAGTGAACATCCTTTTGGTCAATGTGAACACTTTAGTCAAGTTGAACCTTTTAAAAAACCATGATTTTTTGTAGTGTGAAAAATCTATTGTCAATAGTGATGATTGCAGATAAGGGTCATACTTTACATTTCAACTTTAACAAATTTCTCATCCTATAAAATAAGGACCCACACACCATTGTGGCTAAAGGTGTTAGGGACCCCAAAAATGGATTGTGCAAACTAGAAATGCATTATATTAAGTCATTTGAAGAAACTCAAGAAACATACATTGCAAAAGCAAATTTGAAAGAGTCCACCAATTGGGACTAACACCAAACATTATTTTGGCACAAAAGGACGGCGCATTTACACTATTAGGCTCTTTATACAATGAGTGTGAAGATTCTGGCTATTAGATTCTTGAGGCTAGCAATAATAGTTTTGGAATTTGCGCAAATTCCATGGTTGGTAAGTAATCACAGAAGGTGATTCCTACAAATTCCCAGTCAAGAGCTAAAGAAGTGTTAAAATTAGTTCATACAGACCTTTGTGGCTTGTTCTCCATTCCATCATTTTCTGGATCAAAGTACTTCATAACTTTTACAAATGATTTTAGTAGAAAGACTTGAGTGTATTTTTTGAAGAAAAAGTTAGATGTTTTGTTTGTTTTCAAAACATTCAAAACTAAAATAGAAAAAAAAATAGGAAAAACCATCAAAGTTTTCAAGTCAAATAATGGTGGGGAATTCATTAATAATCAATTTTCGAAATATTGTCAAGATAGCGAAATAAGGAGGCAATTTAGCCAAGCTTACACACCCCAATAGAATGGGGTTATCGAAAGGAAAAATTAGAATTTTTTAAAAAGAGTTAGAAGCATACTATTAGAAAATAGACTACCCATAAATTTGTGGACAAAAGTTGTGAATACTACCAACTATGTGGTGAATTGTTCACATTTTCGAACTAATCAAGGCATGACACCTCAATAATTGTGGTCAAGAAATAAACCATATGTGGGACATCTAAAAAAAATTGGGTGTGCTTCTCATATTTTTGGTTTTCGATCCTAGCAAAAAGAAGTTTAATTCAAGGACAGAGCTATGTTGGTTAGTGGGTTATGACCTTCACACAAAAGCATACATGTTATTCAATCTAAGGACTAAAAAGATGTCAGATTTGACGAAACCCACATCGGACTAAGTGCAAAGGAGCAAGGTGTAACCTCGTTGGAACAGAAAAAAAATCACACCACAAGAAATACAGCAAAGTGTTTCTTCCGTTGAACAAAACATTACATCAACAAAACTTGGAGATCTTAGGTGGCTTCGTGGGATAGGAATGCCTTCAAATGTGTTGTAATCAGAGGCAAAAGATGCAATTCAAGGATCAAGTTCTTATGCATCATCAAACACAAGGAGTAAATCTGATGCACTCCCAACTCCTTGAAGGACTCAAATGTGAGTCCAAGTGAAAGACAGCGGAAGAAGGAGGAATCGGGATGCGCTCCCTAGCTCACAACACTTTGAGGGGTAGAGGGGCGTGTTGGAGCTCCGGGATGGGACTAGGAAGAATTGACAAGCTTATTCACTCACACGGGCCTGCACGCAATCCACACAAAGTGGTTAACGCAAAGTTGGAGCACCTTTGGTGCTAGGACGAGCCACGGGCAACACGAACACACAAGACTCACCACGGCCCGGACTTGGGGGAAGCCACCACCTTCCCCCTTATAGTATTCTCTGCGACTCTCCGCGAAGACTACATCCAAATGTCTCTTTTTCCTGGGACTCCCGGGACTCCCGGCCGGGAGTCCCGAAATCCCGCCCTACGGGACTCCCGGGACTTTGGAGCCCCGTAACTTTGCGAGCAGACCTCGGATCGAAGTGCGGTCTGAAACAACGTTGTAGCTCTCGTCGAGAGCTTTCCAATGGTATGTTGCATGTCGTCTGCAGCTAAGTATTTTGGGTCGATTCCCGACTTTTAGTGGTCGGGAGTCAAAACTGGCAGACTCCCGGGAGTTCGACTCCCGACCCTTCTTTCGGTCATAACTTGTGTTTCAGATGTCCAAATGAGCAATGCGAGCCCATTTTAGACATCTATGCTTCAAGAGCTTTCCATTGATATAAAGAGCGCAACAAGCCATTGAGATTTGAACCTTCGAATCGCTCTCTGAAGTTTTGAGAGTCCACTGGGACTCCCTCTCCCAACTTGGGAGTTGCGTTGGGAGTGTGAAGGCTCATTCCCTCACACTCTCCTAAACTCCCGGGAGTCTCTGATGTGACTCCCGGGCTTCCTCTTGGCCCGCACCCTTGCAACCCCTTTGCCTTGGTCGCAAGCCCAAAACTAGGGTTGTGACAAAATCCCTTTCAAACTGTGATTTATCTCCAGGAAGGATCCAACTCAATAACGAACCAATGAATCATGCAAAGAATCATATGCAAGATTCTACGAAGTAAAATCAAATTAACATGCTGCAACAACAACCAAAATAGTCCACTATGTTGCCTAGACACTTTGATGAGTTCACTACAGGAATTTTTGATCTGATTTGGGAATTGATTAGTTTTTCAGAAGTGGTAGCAAACCCAAGATGGAAGTTCGTGATGTTGGAAGAAATGGAGTCAATATCACATAATCAAACTTGGTAGTTGGTTGAACTAGCTTTTGGAAAAAAACCAATAATTGTTAAATGGATCTATAAGGTCAAAAATGATTATAGTGGCACACCATCAAAGTATAAGGCAAGATTAATGGCCAAAGGATTTGAACAGAAGGAGGGTTTGGACTTTCAAAAAACATTTGTTTCAATCATCGAATGGAACACAATCATATTTGTGGTGGCTCTCACTGCACATTTTAGGTGGAGAATTTCACAAATGGATGTGAAAATAATGTTTTTAAATCATGACCTCAAAAAAGAAGTATATTTGATGCAACTTGAAGGATTTATACAAACTAGGAAGGAACATTTGGTTTCTAAGCTTAACAAAACACTTTATGGGCTTCAATAAGTTCTTAAAGCTTGGTATGAAAAATTTGATAGTTTTTTCAAATTTTTGCACATGATTAAAAGTGGAGCATAATCAAATCTCTAATACTAGTGTTATGAAGGGAAATTTTTGATTGTCATGTTTTATGTGGATGACTTGGTCATCATAAGTAATTCAAAATGATAGATCACCTGGCTAAAGGTGAAATTGGCAAGACAATTCAAATTGACAAATTTGGAGCAACTTGGATGGTATTTGGGCATCAATTTTACCTTCACTAAAGAAGGAGTATTCTTGTTTCAAAAACCTTACATTGAAGACATGCTTCATATGTGTGGAATGGCTCATTGTAATTTGACTAAGGTCCTTATGGTAAAAGGCACAAGGTTAATTGCTAACATGAATGAGCAAAAGGTGGATGCCACCACCTACAAAAAAAATGGTTGGCAAACTAATATATTTGGTGTACTAAGCCATTTTAGTTTCTTGGTGTTAGTAATGAGTCGATTTTTAGTTGAACCTTAACAACCCCATTTCAATGTGATGAAAAAAATTTGAAAAATTTGAAAGGTATTATAGACTATAGAATCCTTTATAGGAAAGGACATAATGTTGATTTGGAAGCATTTGTGGAGTTTGATTGGGTAGGTGATCCAAATTTAGAAAATCAACTAGTGGGTACCTCTTCGAAATTGGAAACTCTCTAGTGTTTTGGTATGGTAAGAGACAAGCTACTATTGCATTTCTTTAGCTAAAGTAGAGTACCATATGTTGATGGAAGCAACCAAGGAAGTTGTTTGGTTAAGAAAACTTTTGAATGAAATCAATTATATCAAGCCATGACCAATTGTTATGTTTTGTGACAATGTGAGTAGCATCAAAATGGCCAAAAACCCAATATTTCATGCCAAGACCAAACATATTGAGTGCCATTACCATTTTGTGTGAAAAAAGGTGATGCCAAACAAAATTTCCATATTACACATCCCAAGCATTCAACAACAATCCAACATTTTTACAAAGCCATTGGGTAGAACAAAATTTGAAGGATTACAACAGGCTATAGGAGTGATTTCAGAATCTCTCATCTCAAATGTGGAAACATGAGCAGGTTGATGAAATGAAACACGAAAGAGGATGTAAAATTTACACTCCTCAATTCTATAGTTACAAATCTAAATGACATTTGGTTTATTTTTGGTCATTTATCGTTCAATTCTTAACAATGAATAGTTAGCACCACCATTCACTATGGATAGCTAATCTGTGCAGTTGTCGCGATGACTCTTAATTATAACTAGATATAGTATTAGATTACTATGACTCATAGTCACAACTAGATATAGTAGAGGTGACTTAAACTAAGTCCAACTTATCATCTAGTTCAGGACAGTGGCTTATCTTTTCTGGTATTTATTTGATCAGTTCTGGGTAGTTAATAACTTTCGAACAATGAAGTTCCTCTGGACTCTAAATTCTACACAGATGAACAAAATTCTTCCCCCATGTCTAGCTTCTGATTCTTTCCAATTCCAAGTGCTTGTTTTGCAGGACTAGAAGTATACAACAGTGATAGGTCCTTAGGGTAGGGAGGTAGACTGTAGGAGAACAAGTGGTTGCCCTTGGCACCAGCTCCCAACTCCCTTTGGATAGTGCCGGGCAGGGCAGCTGCAGCTGGTTTGCAGCTGCCCTGCATGTCACTACCATCTCAAAAGAGGTTGGGAGTTAGTGCTGAGGGGTGGCTAGATGCATATAGATTAGTGGGCCCCTGTGCCATTGCTCCAAATATATTTAAAGTTCCTATATGGTCACCCATAGCAATATTCTGGTCAGAATGGGCTTACTTTCAGAGTTTGTATGGAACCCTGCTAAATTGATTTTTTTTTAAAAATCGCTATAAATTCAATAACTTTTGCTCCCTTCATCTGAAACTTGAGAAATGACAAATGTGCACAACACTTCATCAAGGGCTTACTGGCAGTACCATAATTGCTGCAGGGGCCCAGGGTTTTGGGAGGGTTACAAAACAAAATAAACACCCACCAGCCACAGTGAACTAGCACCCACCAGCCCAACATCCACTGGATACCCGTTATTACTCAGTTATGGATGAACCTCAACAGAGTTAGTTAATATTTTGTTTCACCTTAGTAACCAATTCCGTAAGAAATAGATCTCACATGTAGGAGATTCGTAGGAAAATAGGTACTCACTAGGTAAGTCGATGGTTTATGCATAGGTGAGGGTTATTTTTCCTACTTACCTTCTTGTGAGTTGTTTGTAGGTAGGTAGGATAAAAAAGCAACTGAGCTAACAACCATGGTTAGCTAGGGGACTGGAACCCAACAGAAAACTGTTTCCTGACCTTTTCCCATTCATCCTTCATGGTGCGGTGGTGGGTGCTTGTTCACTGTGTCCATAAACACCTATCTTAATATATAGATTGTTAGTAGGTAAGGGATATTTGCGTTGTTAATAGTTAAGGTAACAAAACTTGAAACCGAGTGGACCTTCCTGGTTATCTAGGGAACTGGAAGCAAAGAAAATTTCCTGACCATCCATCCCTAATGGTACACTGGTTTCTGTTGATTGAATATCGCCATTAGGTCTACAGAATGGGCACCCATGCTGAACTGCCAAATTGCATAAAATTTACTTGGTAAAAGGGGAGAATAAGACCTAAAGTTAACAGCTGTTAAAGCTTCCATAGGTAGTAACTAGTAACCACTGAAGAACCAATAATTCTCCAACACTGCAATCCACCTTATTGGAACATTGTGCACATGAGAAGCACCAGAATGTGACCAGTCTGAAACATTAAACTTACCAATTTATAAATGCAAGACTCTGCTGAAAACTATTGCCAATCAAAAACATCGACATTGAATGGAAACCACCCATGGTTGGGAATAGATTATGTTCCATAGTCTCTCTTTGAAGCAAGGCATTTCCCAATATAACCCCAATAGACACCAAACATATATGCGAGACTTGCCGGTACATTAAGATATTATTTCTGGGATGCTGCTCCCAATGGACAGTAGCTAATACATTTACTTCCCATGTCCACAGCTTCGACCAACCTTGCTCAATTTCAAATACCAAAAGTTGAGTATTACACTAGCTTTCATTTGACTTGAGGCCATTGTCCAACCTTCACTTCTTGTGTCTTTGAAAATATTAGTCACCCACTTTATATGATTTGGTAATAACACTAGGAATTACAACAGGCTACTTCATGAGTATAGACGCGTATCTAAATTTAGATACTCCAATGCACTTAGATCTCTGGGCTATCATGGCCAGCGCACATAAGGCGGCTTTACACTAGGAGTTAGGACAAAAACTTGGAGCCAATTTTGAGCATTTTTGACTTGTTGTTTGGCCCCAAGTTACTAATAAATGCTAGAGGATTGACATGAGGATATCAATAAATGCTGGAACATTGACCCCAAGGGTTGCAAATTGGCTTCCCAAATTCGATGGCATCCTTTTTTCAGCATTGGGGCGAATACAAGGCCATAAAGTTCAGCATTTATTAGTAAGTTGGGGCAGATTGAAAATATGTTTTAAATTTCAGCCTTGACTCCTAGTGTA
>Ga0209208_10001866_pt1 | contig 30109 bp, 23 predicted proteins | sample S1TSphfallax_3_FD_187694 | JGI IMG/M metagenome (GOLD analysis project Ga0209208, IMG submission 187694) | Host-associated microbial communities from peat moss isolated from Minnesota, USA - S1T2_Fd - Sphagnum fallax MG (SPAdes) (version 2) | ecosystem: Host-associated > Plants > Peat moss >...
ATTGAGGCGCCTAATTCTATAGTATTTCAACAGGCTGAGAACCGCATGCATGCCCAGAATGCCATACTTCTCCATGTTCTGGGATTGTAGTTTTATATTTTACCTTCTGTACCTTTAGTATTTACTCCACAATTTAGTTTGTGTTCTAAAATACAAAGTTGTAGGAGGATAAGGAAAGGGCGAATGTGACAGCAGTGAGCTTGAGTAGGAGATGTCAAGATCTTTTGTTTCTGCTAGAATGTCCAAAAGTTGAGAGCAAGCCCTACTTGTTTTAGGCAAGTTGGACAAGAAGGTACAACAGATTGCATTGCAGCAGGGGCACATTAGAAGGTGCAGAGAAAAGAATTGTTTCCGGATAACAGTGTTCCCACCTGTGTCAACTAAAGTCTTGTTATCATATTGGATGCAGAATTGTAGTTGACACGGGTAAGTGAAGCTGTTGAGTGTTGCAGGCCATCTTCAAATATCTCCATTTTGAATTGCATTATCCATGCAAATTTTGAACTTAGTGTGCCATAATTGCAAGTTCAACAAGTATGATATTGCCGAGTGATTTGAGGATCAATTTCTCTACCATTCAGTCCAGTGCCTGACGCACTCTGATGTGTTGTTGTGTTAGGTGCATTTGAATTGCAACTGAGCACACATGCTGCTGTTGCACAGTAGTGTCCATAGCTTCATTGGATATGGTACACTCTCTATCCATGCTTTTGAGTAACTCTCCCAGAAGATTCAGGACCTTGCTTCTGGCCTAGTCATGTCTTGGTTGAGAAATGCAAACTCTTCCAGTCTCTCAGCAACTTGAAGCAAACTAAAGTCCTTTGATGGAATTTGCCCCTAGAGTACATTCTGCCTCCTATTGAGTCATTGTGTGGAGGATGGTAAAGTAGTTGGATAACTTGCAGATATGATTCCCAATTGGAAACTGGAAAGTGGGGCTACTAGCATTAGGGAGTATGTGACTCTGGCACCCACTGAAACCCTTCAAGTCATGAGGCTCCACCTGGTAACCTATCCTGTAAACCGTCCTACTCCACCCTCATACTACCTAAGTAACTATCAATGTAGGTGGATATAGCAACATAGGTAATTTCTGAAGAAATCTAAGTGATTACTATGTTGGTAGGTGAAGTAGGTGATGTGTATGGGTGGTGCACAGCTAAACACTATGGTTAGTTGTGTGCAGGGAAAATCCTGAGGCAGTGGGCTTTACTGGAATAAGGGCCTGTGTGAGGCAGAGTCAAGGCAGACCTGATTCTGATGAAGCCTGCTGCTGAGGGATTTACTTAGCGGAAAAACCTGGTCTGGTTTTTAAAAAAGAATTCCAGGATAACCACTGGGTATCACGGGGAAAAACATGAGGGGTAAGTGTTTTGAAGAGTGAAATGCCTGCTCCTGTGGATGGGAGTGGCCCCATTTTTCTTTCTGAAAGGCCTGGCATGATGCAACTTCCAGAGACACTAAAAAGAACCAGACCATGTTCTTATGGGATTGGAATACAATGAAAAAGTGTTTTCTATCCAATTACCATCCACCTTGCTTGGTGTGCTGGTGGGTGCTGGTTTGCTCTGGTAGGGAAATTGACCTCTAGCTTCATATGTGTGGGGACACTAAGCCCAATCTTTGGGAAATATGGCTAAGACATTCTGGGATTGTTGTTCTGGGACAATACTTGTGCTTTCCTTTCCATGACTAGAATTTCAACCTTGTATGGCTAAACATTTGTCCATGTCATGTCAAAACCATTGCAGTCTGGTTCTCTGTTTTTCAAATAGAGTTCCAAGGGTTAAGGGTTGGGTATATGGACCCTTGACTGGTGGCTCTCAAAAAATTGAAGAACTGGTTGTGACTTGAAACTGCAGTTCTCAAAAAGATCAAAGAACTGGTGAAAGAACCAGCCCTAAGCCTGGGTTCTTTGCTGTTCTTTGAGGAAATCTGCCAGTTTGAAGTTTTACCCAAAAAAACTGGAACTTGGTTATTTTGTTCTGAATTAGAAAGAAACCCAGAACTAGGGGTTCTTGAAGATTTGCAAAAACTTGGAACTAGAGCTTATAACAAAAGCAAAGAACCACCCAATGCCAGCCATTCCTTTGATCATATGATTACTTTGGTGAGTTACTACTACGCCATTCATCAATTGCTAGTCATGGTTTTCAACATGATTAGGTTGTCTGAAAATGAAAATCGTTTTTGTATCACTATCAACGTCATTATGGATGTGACTTTTTTGCCTTGTCCTCTCAACCAGTGCCAAACTGAGCAAAATCCTCCCCTCCACCTCCCCCATTTTTTCCCCATATGATTCACATTAATTCATCATTATTTGTGCTAGATCTCAAAATTGTGTCTTTTCATGTCCATGTAAATTCAAGAAAAAGATTGGAAAGGTTGAAATAGGTAGATTATTGAATTATTTCAACATAAATAACATGGACAAGAAAAGGCACACATTATTTTGTCTTTTCATATCCACTTGTAGGTGGTTAGGGAAATCAGAATAGAAATTATTATTCTATAAGATTGACATTGTAAATTATAACTGTTTAAAATTAATCACCTGATGCATGTGCATGTATTAAATGAAATGTTATATTGTGTCAATATTGAAATATTGGCGAATTTAAATAAATGAACCAAAATGAATGATTGATGTATTTAAGTTTAATAAGTAGCATCAGACAAATGGGTTGTGCTTCATTTGCAACTACAGGGGAAACATGTGATTTGATTGTTTTAGAAAACTTGTGCCTATTTGTTTGTACAGAACCAGTAAACTATTTCTAGTGTATGTGGAATGTGGCTTACCCCGAGGAAATTTTCTACCTTAATAGAGATAGCACCTTCTACTTAAAGTTCCTCATTTGTTATGAGTAAGGTTCCAAGTCAAATTGAGGAAACCTATTGCAGAAGGTGCCTCTACTCCTCTCAAATCAATCACATCCTTAAATTAGTTAAAGAAAACTTTTATGGGTTCTTTCCACCAAGTAAGGACCTTGAAGGGAGCTGTTCAAGGAATTCAGGTCCCAGTGAAGTCCATTAACATACCATATGATATCTCTAGAATTCAAGCCCCAGGGAAATGGGACCTTTCCTACTTTGGCAATGCTGTTTAGGTGCACTGCTTTCCACGTTCATATCTTTCGTTCGCCTCCAGAATTTTATTCCTTGCTTTCAAAATCCTTTTGTTTACACTTTTTGGGTTTAGGGTTTAGATGTAAGTGCTTCAGTACTCATTTGTGCTCCTTGTCTTGTGCTTCGCGATTAGGATCAGAATTTAGTGCATCAGCAGCAATAAAAGTCCTTCTACAGCGATTGAGGATTCTCACCAAGTTTCTGGTTTCTTTGTTCAAACAAGTCCTTGGTTGGTGCTTTTGGAGTTAGGGTTACAGGTGTGTTGGCCGTAGGCAAGGATATTCTTATTGTCTTGTGTTCTTCAGGAGTGATGAGGTTTGGGTTATCACTATAAAATGTGCTGGCCGCAATAGCCATAGCTGCTACCATTCCTCCCCCAATAGCCAGGTTATAACTTTCACAACACCCATATGAGTTTTTATTTGATTTTTCAAAATTTTCATCACTTGGGAGGTCAAATGAAGTCAGATGAAACAGAAATGGCTTGCACCACCATGGTTGGGTCCTGGGGGTGGGAATTCTTTTTTAAATGTAAAAGGAAAGGCCGCATGGGTGTTGTGGAAGAGTGTTATGGCTATTGGTGGAGGGCCAGCAGCTGCCATGTCTATTGTGAACATGGCATTCAATAGCCATGGCAGCTGCTGGCCCTCCACCAATAGCCATGATCACCCAAACTATGTTCTTTGTCTCCCTCTCTCGCTACCCATGAGAAAATTTGACGAGCCTTCGTTTGCTGCACTGTCCATCGGCAGGGCCAGAGTGAACCAGGATCCACCAGTGCACCAATGTGGATGGATGGTGCACTGATGGGTTGTACCTTTTTCGTCCCTCCCTGTTCCTGGGCTAACCCAGGTGGTGAACTCAAGTTGACCTTTTCTTTTCCCTTTCCTCAGCTTAGGTTGGTTTGCTTTTGGAACTTTTTTTTTTCCTCAACCCCCATGCCCGCCCAGGTCTCACCTACCTACCTGCATTCAGACAACCTACCTATGCACCCTGGCTTGCTCTCTCCCCCACTTACCTACCTGCCCACCTATCCACCCATCTACCTACCTATTCATCCATATGCTTACATACCCATCAACCTACCTACCTATGTACATATGCACTAAATTTGCACCAAGGCAATGATGACACAAGTTTATGAAGATATTGTAATATACTAGGTAGGTTGCTTTGTTGTCCTTCCTACCTACCTCCCTACTAGACCCACAATTCTATGATTGTCAAAAACAATGTTGCAATGACCTAACTAAAGGTATTGTAACTAAATTAGATTTCTTTTCTATAACCTTATAAAACTTAACAATTAAATTACTTGGTAACACCCATATTGTCACAACCTTAACCTTGGGTTCACGACCAATGCAAAAAGGGTTTCAAGGGCGTGGACCAAGGAGAGTGTGAGAAAGAAGACTCACACTCCCAAATGAACTTTCCTTCTGGGAGTTGGACTCCCGGTGGATTCCCGAACTTTTTGAGAACGATTGCAAAGGTCAAAACACATTGCATTGAAGAGTTCTTTATATCATTGGAAAACTATTGAAGTGTAAATGTCTAAAATGGGCTCGCATGACCCGTTTGGACATATGCAACACAAGTTATGGCAAAAAGAGAGGTTGGGAGTCAAACTGCTAGTTTGACTCCTGACCACAAAAAGTCGGGAATCAACCTGATTTTCGTGCATGTAGATGGAGTTGATACACCGTTGAAAAGCTCTTGACGAAAGATACAACTTTGATTTAGACCTCATCCCAATCAAAGGTTTGAGCAAGAAGTTATGGCCTCACAAAGTGGCGGGAGTCCAACCTTAACAGTTTCGGGACTCCCCTTTGGGAGTCTCGGGACAAAAAGGCCATTTGGATGGGGGCCTCGCGGAGAGGCATAGAGAATACTATATGGGGGAAGGTGATGGCTTCTTTCGAGTTTGGGCCATGGTGAATCTTGTGAGTTCAAAGTCGCCCGTGGTTTGTCCTAACACCAAAGGTGTTGCAACATAATACTAATCAAATTGTTGTTGGTTGGATGTAGAACCGAATGAATAAATAGATTGCTTGTCACTCTTCCTAGTCCCATCCCGAAGCTCCAACATGCCCTTTTACCCCTTTAAAGTGCTGAGAGTCAGGGAGCATGCCTCGAGCCCTTCACCTTTCCATTGTTTTCTACTTTAAACTCATCTTTGAGTCTAACAAGGGGCTTGGGAGCGCATCACATATGAAGACATTGTAAATGAACTTGATATTTTTACTCAAGCCACATCAATCCATTGATGTAATCGTTCTTGCAATACCCTCATTAAACTTCTTCACAATTATTAGAGTTCAAACTTGTGCCATACCCTCAACACAACTTGCAACAAAAAAACATATATAAATTAATTAATCATTAAATTGCCCTCATAAGAATAATGCACATCCATCGGATGATTTTATTGAAATGCAATAACACTAAGGTACAAGGAAAATATCATATTGATTTTTTTTTTTCCAATACCTTCATTAGATTAATGCATGAATACAACAAATTTATTATAAAACAATACCTGCAATCCTATTAAACTATTTTCATGTCATCTAATTCAACAATGCAATACCCCAAAGATACATTGGAAATAACATATCCAATGCAACCTAATGCCCATATGCATTACCTTCATCATGGTAATGCAAATGCACTAGATCATTTTATTGTTTTGTAATACCCTTAAGCCTAGTTGTAACTATTTTATCTCGTCTATTTCATCCATGCAATACCCTATGTAATATAATATCCAACCCAATTCACACATGCATTACCTTCATCAAGGTAATGCAAATGCACTACATTATTTGTTGTTATGCAATACTCGTGCCCAAGATAATTTATTTCACCTCATTTGATTTAAAAATGTAATTATTAAATTATTTTGGTCTTATGCAATACCTTCATGCCTAGGTTATATTTCATTTCATCTAGTTGAACAATGTAATACCTTAAGAACATATTGGAAATAACCTAGTTTTTGCAATACCCTTAGGCCTAATTATAATTATTTTATTTCATCTATTTCATTAGTGCAATGCTTTATGGACACATTGACAATATAATATCAAACCCAATTCACAAGTGCATTACCTTCATCAAGGTGATGTAATACCCCAAGGACATCATAAAAATATCATATCTAACCAATATTCACATATGCATTACCATTATCAGGGTAATGCAAATCCTTTAGCTCATTTTGGTATTTTGCAATACGCTTAGGCCAATTGAAATTATTTCATCTTATCTAATTCAACAATGCAATACCTTGAAAACATATTGGAAATAACTTATGTTGACCTTATATGCAATACCTTAGTATGGGTATTAACCAATATTCATAGTAGTGACATACGCTCAATTCGATTTAAACATACGCGTATTATACGGTTTTTTGGGCTTTAAAAAAAATACGGCCAAAAATACACAGAGTGGTAAAGGTTATGCAAAGAACCATTACCAGGCCGCAAAAACTGCAGTCTGCTAGACTCTACAGTAGTTAACAACCTAGTTACATTTTCGCCGTCAAAATCAACGATTTCTGCAACAACAAGATCACCTATCGACGCCTGATATTCACGGTGCTCATTTTGAAACCCCGCCAAATATGGACGGTCTAGGATCAAAAGGTTTTGCGGATAAATCTTTTGATTGGCCATGACTCGGATGGCTCAGCCATGACACTGACAGTATTCGGAATCAAATTGTTGCAACTTGCAGGTCTGGATCTGATACTAAGTAATAACTTCAACTTTCTTTCATGCTATAATTGAGCAAGGCGACCTTTGGAATGGGGAAGGAGAAAGGACCCGAGTGGACCGAGGTCACCATCCTCCAAGAACCTGAGAAAGCGGGGGGGAACTTTCAAGTCAAGTGTTGGCACTGTGAGCTCGTGTTTTGGGGGGGTGCCACAAGAATCCGGGGCCACTTCTTGGGTCAGGTGGCTTGTGGAATCAAGAAGTGCACCAAATGCCCCCAAGCCCTCAAAAAGCAGCTTCAGGATATTGATCAGGCGAAAAGAGAACAGGAAACACAAAAACGGAAGGTGCAAGATCTAGATGAAGCTACAGCTGCTCTCCCGCAAGGCCCCACCAAAAAGCAGAACACTTTCAAAGCTGCCTTTGGAAAGCAAGATAAGTCTAAAGTAGATGCTCTGTGGGGTCGTGCCTTTTATGGCAATGGTCTTTCTTTCTGCCTGATCAATGACCCTCATTTCAAGGCAGCCGTTGAAGCTACCGCTGATTTTGGCGAGAACTACAAGTTGCCAAGTCTTGTATCTCTTCGTACCACCTTGCTAGACAAGGAAAAGGTATCGGTGGCAGCAAAACTCAAGTCATTTATGGCGTCAACGCAGAGCAGCAAGGCAACCATAACCAGCGATGGGTGGTCAGACACTCGAAATAGGCCTCTTCTCAATCTTCTAATGGTCACACCCAAGGGCGAGAAGTTTCTTGAGAGTGTAGACACAAGTGGGGATACCAAGGATGCAGACTTCATTGCGCAGGTTGTTGGCAAGGCAATCGAAGATGTGGGGGCAAAGATTATGGTCCAGGTGTGCATGGACAGTGCAGTAGTTTGCAAGGCTGCAAGTCGCAAGCTAGAAGCCCGCTTTCCCCATATCACATTTACTCCTTGCACCTCGCACTGCCTAGATCTGTTGCTCGAGGACATGGGCAAGTTGGATTGACTTTCCTCCATCATAGCCGAGGCAAGAACAGCGCTAAAGTTCATCACAAACCATCATAAGAGTCTAGCTCTCTTTAGGAGCCTGTCCAAGCTAGAGCTCTTGAAACTAGGGGAGACCAGATTTGCCACCAACTTCATCATGCTACAGTGCATACATGAGGTGAAGGCATCACTGCAGTAGCTTGTGGTCAGCGACACTTGGGAGTGGAACCAAAAGTCGTCGCATGAGATGGAGGGAGAAGAGGTGCACGACATCCTGATTTCCACTGCGTTCTGGAAGGGTGTGAAGAGTTGTTGGCTGTTTCAGAATCAATAGTCTGCCTTTTGCGCTAGTGTGACAAGGGTGTTCCAGTTGTGGGAAAGGTTTACTATGCCATGTTCTTTATTGGCGAGGAGCTGGGGGCGCTCAAGGAAGGAACGAGCGAATAGCATCCGGGGGTGAAGCTTTCTACTGTTAAGTATGAGCAGATCAACTGGCTTTGGCGCAAGCGCTGGGAATACTTGCATTCAGAAATGCACTCGGCTGGGTTTGTTCTGGAGCCGGAGTTTCAGTCAGCAGAATATGGACAGGACTAGAATGCGGAAGTGATGCAAGGGTTTTTGAACATCCTAAAGAAGCTTGTCCCATATGCAGACGATCAAGCAAAAGCCTTGCAGCAATTGGCGCAGTTTAGAAACCAGGAAGGTTTGTTTGGCAGACTCGGCATTCAAGCGGCCATGAGAGCGATGCCCGGGTGGAAATTTTGGCAGCAGTGGGGTCATCAAGTTCCAGAGCTTCAGACAGTAGGCGTGACGATCATCAACCAATGTTCTGCAGCCTCAGCGTGCGAACGCAACTGGAGCACTTACGATTTCATCCATTCGAAAAAGCGAAACAGGTTGACCCCGCAAAGAGCTCAAGATCTAGTGCATGTCTTCTCAGACTTGCGCCTAGCACATAAAGTGAACAACATTGAGTTTGAGGAAGAGATGGTTAGTTGGATGAAAAAAGAAGAGCCAAACGACGATTAGAGCGGGAACAAGAAAGGGACGCGATGCACTTCTGTAAAAGGTGAGCTTACGTGATCATCGTTGTCTTTGTTCACTGTTTCGGAAGTAGGTGTAAAATTGTGTCAAATGTTTTCGATCATCTTTGAAACCGCTTGCAAGCTCGACAAGGACCAAACCCTAAAACTAGTGTGCAGTTTTATTCAAGGTATGCCTATGCTCAAGCTGGTTAAGAAGGGTTTGGGCACAACTTAAGCTCAGCTTGCTCAGTGTTTTGCTCATCGTATGTTACTGAGCTGATGTCTGCTCAAAATTGTCACAGATTTGGGCACAACTTCAGCTCAGCTTGCTTAGCGTATTTTAAAATACTTGAAAATACTTCTTTTTGAGCACCTTCGAAAAATATGCGTATTTCGTATGTCACTACTATGCCAATATTTAATTATGGCCTCATGTAAATGCTAAGATAAAAAAATCCAATACAATTACAATACCCTCATTTGGTCTACCTTATTCCTATTAGGGTTATGCAATACCATCATGGGTGTATTAGGGTTAGGTTAAAGGGTTAGGGTATTGCATGGATTAAAAAATAATATTTTGGGATTTTAATAAACCTAACTGTATTTTGACTATAGATTTTGTTTAAGTAAGAAAATAAAAATTGAATAGAAGACATAGTAGTTGTAAGAAGAAAACAATTTACAAACAACCCATTTGAATTGTTTACATAATGAAACCGTAGATTTTAAGTGTTGAAATGGAGCAATGAATGGAATTTTGTATTGTTTTAAATAGGCAGGGGGCATTTCTAGGATATAATTTGCACCTACCAAGTTTCTATGGAGACCTCCATATGCCCACCATCTAAAGATCTTTCTTAACAACCTTTTAAAACTATAAATTAACTACAAGTTATGAATTACAAGTGGATGGGTGGTGGATGAATTTTGTCCATTATGAAATGATGGATGAAATTCATGATGATGATATTAACAATAATGTTGAAGATGGTAGTGTAGGTTGATGTTGGCATCCATGATAACAATATGATGCATTTTTTTCAAGTAAATTATAAGTAATTTCATGCAAACTTCATGTTTCTTTTAACACCATGACTATGGTATCCATCCATTGTTTCAATATTTGTTTGATTAATAATGTGTGAAAAACATATTAATTTTGGCTAGGTTTTGTTTTGTTTGAGAGAAAGATTAATTGTTGGGAGGAAGGAAAGATCCATACATAGATAGATTTGTGGGTTTTTTTCCTTCACACCCTTGCCTTTAGGAATATACATATCTTGACATGTAATTATGATTTGAAGGAGTTTGCTTGCTTCCCCATCACAAAGATTTTTTGAAGTTCTTTCTTCAAATAAAAAGTAAAAGCACGATGTAACAAAAGGTGTCCTTGTACACCAAGTGATTTCACTAGATTATCAATGAATTCACTAGTTATAATGAACGAGGCCTAGTGGGGAAGCAATGAATTCCCTGGTCTAGTGAATGGACTAGTGAACTACTCCCACATTTTGTAGTAATGAAGGGTTATGGTCATCTATAACATCAAAACATGGTTCTTTTGTGCATAGCAAATGATTGTTAATCTATGGAGATTTTTCTCAAGCTCCCTCCTCCACTCCCATCTACATCTTGTGCCACTTTTGGAAAACTACCGCTTGTTCAATCCAAATTGGATGCAAGTTCAATGGGTGGTTCATCACAACATTTTAAGATGTCTAGAAAGTACATTGTGCATATTCATGTAATCAATCCAATGTTGCCAATATGGTAGGTAATTAAAGATGCATACAACAACTTTGTGGGGTAGGAGGATGTCAAATCCTCCCAAGGCATTTCATGTCTTCAATTGTGAATTGTTTAATTTTTGCAAAAATGGTGATTGATGATTTATCAACAATGCATTTGATTTTGATATAGGGTAAAAAGGGGGTAATAAGAACCAATTTAGGCATAACTATTTTTTTTTTTACATTTACAAGATTCATAAACTAAGACAATGTTGAAATTGTGTTGTATTTGTAATGTCCATCTTTTTTATATATCAATTTAACATCAAGATAAGTTTGAAATTAATCAAAAAATACAAAATAACTTAAATATTATAATTAATTTCTTTCATACTTAAAAATCACAATGAAATATTGTAAATTTTTTAAAACCGCGTGGTCTAAACATAGTGAAATAATGAAAAAACATTGTCAAAATGTGACTCAAGAGGTATTAATGGTTCTTATCACCCCACTTCCCACTTGGGTCAAAATGTGTAACAAGGAGCCAAAAAGGGCATCAAATGTTAAACATAATCAATCAAAATCAAACATTATTTTTTTATTACTGTTTGTAACCATAGTTATCATGGCAAGTTAGTCATTTTTCCTTCATATGAATGTCAAGGAACTTAGAGTAGAATTCATTTGATCCAATTTTCAGTTTTGGTTTAAAACATTTGAAAATGTACACTTATTGTGTTAGAAGGAGTCAATTTTGCAAAGGACTATCAACATGACTCGTATAATTAAAAAAATCATTAAAAAAGAAGAAGATGATAGCACATATTAGCCACACTCAAAAATCACCCATAATTTTAAAACATGGAATTCTAAAACTTTAAAAATTCAAAGAATGTTTCAAAATTGTTTCAAAAATTTCAAAACTTCAAAAGTCTTTTATCACATATAAATGGGTTATAATTTACATGATGTATTAAGAAAAATGATAGATTAAAGTATAATAAAACTAAAGAATGTGAAATTTTAATTTTTGGCGATGACTTAAATTTTTGATTATTTTCAAGATGAAACATTGAATATATAAGGAATTTTCACTTTTAAAAATTCATATCTATTCAATAATGACTAACAAAAAAAACATTTGATGCATTGGGGAAATTTTAAATATTTTTAAAAACAAGTTACAAAACATTTAGTTCAAAAATTCATTTGCATTTGCATGTAAAAGTTATTTTTAGGAAAAAAGACTTTCAATCCTTTTCCAAAGTAATCTGTTTGGCTCCTTGTTACATGTTTTGACCCACTTTTACCCTATGAAGTTTGTATTGATTGCACAATGCAATGATTTCTTATGTACAAAACAATGTAAACCAAATAAGTATTTCAAATTGATTTTACAATTTGTTGATAATTCTAAATGGTGCATATAAGGATATTAAAGGAGTTCAAAGATAGGTAATGTAAATTGACCTTGTCAAGATGACAATTTATAAAGCAACAATAATAACACTAAACTAGTAGAAAATTTTGGCTTGAGTTCTTAACAACATCCCATTTGTTCCATTGCATTGTTCAAAATGAATTGCATTATTCATTTGTTCCAATAGAAAACCTCACTTCTATTTCAATATGTTTGTGCATATTTTTCACTTTTGCAAGAATAAGTATTATGATAATTGTGCAAACTTTCTCACTTTTGACACAAAGTACATAAATAGTTGTGCAAACTATAATATGACAATAATACTGATAGACTACTATATTATTTACAAGACGCATGATAAGATTTTTGTAGATAATAGCAAACCAAGATGCAAGATGTATAATCTTTGTTACAAACTTCTCATCACAAAGAGATAGTAAAGTGACAAAATTAGGAACTTTGAACAAGTTTTGTCTCCACAATCCATATCATGCATGCATATTTTTGCTTTTGGTGCAAAATGGACATTTATAAGCAAGCCAGCATGGTGTTGATAATGTTCAAAGTGCCATTCCCTCATAATACAAGTTCAAATAGGTGATGCAATTGTTCCATGAGTATAGTAAAACAAATAAAAAGGTTCAAAGAAATTAATGATAAAAAAATTACCTCTTAAAGTGCTATAAGAAGATGATCAAATAAGCTTCTTGCTTCTTGCATTGGTAGTAGCAAGTCTTGAAGCTTTATGATGATGTCTAAAAAAAATAAAAATGATAAAGTTTGTTCAAATGATGCATTCTTTTCATGTTGCTTGAGGTTGTTTATAGATGTTGTCACTTGTTCATGATGTATATTTTTCTTGCGTGCATTGTGATTTTATGATTGTCATTGTGTTTCCTTATCTCAACATGTAATATACTACTAGCATTAGTTCTTGAACATTCTTTGGAATTCATAGGCCTTTTCACACAAATTGGTGCAAAGTGCAATTGCAATTCTTTGAAGGTGTGTTCTTTGTGTTGTTTGTTATTAAGTATTTTTTCTTGATTATTTTTCTTACTATCTCTTAATTTTGTGACTTTGTTTTTGGTTTGCATCACATGTTGTTAAGGTAATGTAGGTTTAATAATTGTGTTTTGGTTTAACTAACACATCTTTGCTCAATTTTTTGTTGTTCATTTTTGTGTAAAACACCTAGAATTGTCTATTCTTTTATTTTGATTCAAGCTACAAGTGGTTATGCTTGCACAACAACTTTGTTTATAGATCTTGCACATTGTCTTGGTTTTTGGAGTGATTTGTGTTTTCCATGTGATATAATGATGCTTTGTTTTTGTTACAAGTTTTGATTTCAAATCAATTCATAACAAGTGTTGTCTTTTGCAATTGAAGATTATCTCTCCAGAAAGTCACACCAAGGATTCACAAATATGCTTGAATTGCATTTTTCATATGTTATGGTTTATTATGCCTTTGCTTAGATAGTTTTTGATTGATGCTACTTTTAATTGTTGAGAGGTTTTGTAATGTTTTATGCGACCTTGTGTTTGGTTCTACAACATACTTTTAATCAATGTAAATTGGCCCTCTCCTACATATACAAATAATTGAACACACATGAAGCTTATGTCAAGCCAAAGTACAATTGTGTATGAAATCTTTATACAAGACATGTTAAATAGGAAAAAAATCATCACAATTAGATTTCTTTAAATGTTTGTTGACTTGGTGTTGGAATATTGTTGCACTATTGATAGTGTCAATTCCCTTGATAATTTCAATTTCTTGCCATGTGAGTTTAGATCATGGGGTGTAATCCCATTAATAAGAGTCATAACAAGTGCTTGGTTTTTCATGTTTTAGTATCAAAAATTGCACAACAAATTTGCAATTCTTCAATGTGTTTACATGACAATATTTCAAATATGTTATGAGAAATGTATGTGGAACAATTTGGATTGAATTTTATGAGCATATAATATACAAAAACACTTTTTACAAATTTATGTTTTTTTTTCCTTCATTTAAAAAAAAGAGTTGAATGCTTTCAAAATGACATAAATCATATGCAATGGTTATTCAGACCTTAAATACAAAATAGTATAATTTGGCATTTTTTGTCACAAGTATTTTTTATTGTTATAAATCATGCATTTTTAATCCATCACCTTTTGTAACCAATTGCATTTTGTCACATCATCATGGCATGCACTCCCACTACTTTTCAAACAATTTTAAAAAAAAATAATCTAAAGTAAAAAGGTTGGCTCCTATTATTATGTTTGCACCTCATGATCAATGTTTCTGACATTTGAGTTGTTCTTCATTTGATGAAGAACATTCATATTGCCATTGTCAAATGATGTATATTGATTGGGCTTGTTTGTGATTTCATACTTGTTGCCATCTTATTCATAGTCATAAGGGTAACTTTCATTCTAGCTTTGCAGTTGTTTGGTAACTATTCTACATCAGCCTGGCTACAAACATATAACTTTTCTTGGAGCTATGTAACTTGATAATTATACTATATCAGCTTGGTTGTAGAGATTCAGCCTTTCTCAGTGCTTGCAATCCAGAATTTGATACAATGTGAGTACACACACATGTAGCTTTTAGTCAAAAATGGAAGAGGCTTTATAGAACATTCTTTTATTGTTTATAAGCCCATTTCCAAAGTATGCTTGATCTTATTGCAAATTTGCACATACAAATTTGATTTTGGCCATATGGATTCCACCCAGTAGTTCCAATGCATTTGAACCCACCTATATGTTAACATGATGACAACTTGTAACCTAAAAATAGTGTCAGATGTTTTCTATGGATGAACCCTAATTTAGCTTAGTGGTTGAACTACTGGCAATGCGGTGATTCAACGGCGCCAAAAAAATTGCTTCTAATGTGTTTCTGTTTTTGGTCTGTTTTGTTGTTTTACAAGTTATGACAAGGGGAGTTTAGTGAATTGGTTTTTGTGATGGAGCGCAATCCCTGCTGCTCAATGAAAACTCTTTTGGAACTTTGTGAATCACATTTCTGTAAAGAGATTGGTAGGAAGATTTCTGCACAATGAAAGGATGAGGTGATGAGGAGGATATTTGATGTAGGTTAAGGAAGAAAGAACATGTTTTTTTTGGTGATGAAAAAAAGCTAAGTGGCTAGACTTTAAGAAGACTAGAAGCGTGTGTAGACTTTTTGGATTTTGGGAGTGGTAATTAGTTAGGAATAAAACTTCATTGAGACTGCTAGATCAAAAGAACCTTGCGATTGAATTTTCGCTATGCCAAGAGTCAGGAAAAGGTCTAGAGGTCTAGTATTTTTTCTATAGGGACCAACACAAAGGAGAGGATGATTGTGTCAAAGATTTTTGGAGTGATTGTGTGGTAATTCATGTGTGAGAACTTTGGGGATCTTGAGATGATGAGTGCGTAATCTGTTCCATCCTAATGAAAGAGTACTTGTTGCATTTGTGGGAGCTCCAGGGATTTTGGGAAGGGGATACTTGAGAATAGAATATATTACCTTGATTGATCCTGCCTTGAATTTCTGTCCTATTTCTGAAAGGAATAATGTGAAGTTGTTGAGTTGTTCTTTGTGAGGTTTTTGTTGTTGGGTATGAGTTGCCACTCTTGTGAAACAACCTGTTGACTCCTAGAGAGGAATTGATCCTTTATGGTCCATAGAAATAAGATGACATAATGTAGATGTTTGCAAGGGTTTTGATGAAGAAGTAATGCTTGAAGCAGATCTGTCCATCTCTGTAAAACCTCGGCAATACGCACCAATCTCTGCATGCTCAGCAGTTGAGATTTATACAATGAAGAAAATATTTCCCCTTTCTTTTGGTGACAAGCTCTTTGAACTTCAACAACCACAGAAAAAGACCAGGGAGAAGAAGACCAGCGAGATTGCAAAGATGATCCACCTTAGCTACTACAGTAAAATCCAAAACTTGACTCCAAGCAAGTTTTTCCTTGTGAAAAAAACAAGCATCACACAACTCTGGGCTGCTTTTCCAATTTGCACAGCTCATGTTTGCCCAGACCTAGTAGACATTTCACTAGTACTAAGTACTTCTACTTTTCATTTGAGCAGAGAGACCTGGCGACTTATCTCTCAGACAAGTCACTTACAAGTCTTCCTGTTTTGGTTGAGAAAGGTAAGAAGCTTGATAGAAAAAACGCAAACCTCCAAGTCTTGATTAGTCTTCATTTCACCCCTGAGAGTTCCAATGACATGAAGCTGAAAAATCGCTTGCAACAATTGGGTTTACAGTTGGTTTCTCTTACCTTGGTTTGGAAAACAAACCAAAACAGTCTGGCAATAAGACTTTTCTGCATTGGGTGTGCTACAGATTTGCAAACACTAGAGAGAGATCACTGACAGTTGGGAAGAATTTGCAACAAGTCCTGTTGAAACCTTACAATCATGACTTGAGCAAAGTTGAACCAGCAGTCTTAATGCTCTAAAGTATCTATCTAATATCCTCAGTTCAGGATTTCAGCACAAATTAGGATCAATCAAGACTATAAATGATTGAGAACTTGTAGAAGAAATCTGAGAGGCCTCCAGGGGTGTTGGAACTTAGAGATGCTTCTAACTTGAGCATACAAGATTTCATGGATCTAGAATGCAGAAATGACAAAGCACCAACTCCACGAGGAGCCAGCTTTGATGATGTTCTTATGTATGCACAAGCTGCAATCTGATGTGGAGGACTGGTCTGATCTTGACTGTGAATTGTTCCTGGTGTAGCAGCAGATGATGGGTTTAGGGTAATATCAGTCCTACAAGCCCTGAGAAGATTGGAATGTGCGTTTGATCATTTGCAATTCTTGATGATTTTGAGACTTCTTAAGAGTTGAGGAATTGTAGGTCACACCGATCCCTGAATTTGGTAGTTGAGTTGCTTCTACGGAAGTTATGGATATTCATGCCTCTTGGAGCATTCGAGTCTAGTGCTGATGCGGAGGAGCCTGGTCCTGGTGAAATGCTGCTGCTGCGGTAGTGGTAGTAGTATTGGTGCATGGCATCAGCGTAGTCTGAATGATCGACGGGCTTGCTGTTGCTGGTGCTTCTCCGGCTGTCCAGGTGCAGGATCTCCGCTATGGACTCATCGCTAGTATAGTAGTACGCGCGGGAACTGAAATCATCGAGATCATGATCCCTAGTCCTGTCCGGCGGGAAATGGTTGTGGGACACTACATGGAAAGTGGTCATGCCGGGGCTGCTGAATGCCGGGGATCTCCCCAGCCCATTCATCATGTTCACGTATGCTTCTGGGATTTTGGCGAGGACTCTGAGTGGGTTCATAGAGCGCACCGTCCACCTGTGACGACGATTTGCTGGTTTCCGTGATCGCCTGTTGTTGTTGTTGTTGCGGCCTGCTGCTGCAGCTGCTTTCTTGGGTGTCCTCTGTCGGCTTACAATTTTCACGGGCTTTCTTGTGCGCACATCCCTTGAAATGGGTCTAACTTTTGGCTTCGACCATTGGAGGAGCTTCTCACGGATGATCACAAACAATGCTATAACAGCTCCAACAATTGTAGCGTCGATCTTGTTAGACTGCTCGGCCGTAGTAGTATCATTGCTGCTACAGGTGGTCTTTTCTTCGTCTTCTTTTTCTGTTGTTGTTGTTCTAGGTGCGAAGCTGCTGATGATTGGATCGTCATCATCGAGCCTGTTGCCACAAAATGGTGGGGGCGTGTAATCCTCCCACACCGGTGAAAGCAGCTGCATAGAAGTTCGCATGGAGCGAGGCGGTGCCACGGTCACGGTGATGATGATGACGACGATGATGGTGAGACCCGCGGATGGTCTCAATTCCCCCTCTCTGATCACAGACTGTAAATGCTTTTGCAACACGAAAGTCTAGAGTCTAAAGTCTGGAGTCGTCATGATGCAGCACAGTCTGGAGTCCTAAACCCTAATATACTGTCTTGTGGTAATCTTTGAGCTTGTTCTATCAGAAGATCATATGTCGTACTGTAAGCTCGATCGATTTCTAACGCATCGACGAATTGCTCAGTCCCGATCTCGCGGTGGGCTCAATTCTTCTTCTTCTACAGGAAGTCTCATCAACGAACAGGCAACTACCACCTGAGTTTAGTAAACTCACGAGGTACAAAGATTAAACATCACCAACAAAAGACATGAGTACTTGCAACAGTTAGTTATCCCGTTTCTCTCGACATCAAACCCTTGCGAACTCATCCCATTCTCAGCTGCCTAAATCTGGTTGGTGATGGACAAGACAGAGCCGACAAATGAGACTCAAAATTCGGGAGCAGCTGCAATCAAGCAGGCGACACCTATGAGGGGTCTTGAGATTAAAAAGCTGGTAGTAGCACACATACATAATCCAGTAGTAGTGGAAAGGGTCGACCTCGTGCACTCAAATGCGATCAGATGTGTTGTAACAGACAGATTTAAATCTCACAGAGAAGAACAATGTTCAAAGAAACAATGGAAGTTGGGGGAGATTATGAACGCAGGGGTGGATCAATGCTGCCTGCAGACCTAACCCACAAAACTTATATACCCAATCTCAAGTCATGAAGCTGAGAGAGAGCGAGAGAGAGAGAGAGAGAGAGATGGTTAATGAAGAAATATTTGTTGCTGACAATGAATGAATGCACACAAGAACAAAATTGTTGCAAAACAAAGGGGTAGTCAAATGAGCTTTCGTCCTAGTTTTTTAGGTCTGACCCAAAGCCGAGTTAGCAATGGCGGTGGTGTGTAGTGTTGTCCCAAGGAGAGTGCAAATTTCGCAGTCAGCAACGTAGAAGAGGGATGCATAAGATGATGCTCTTGACTTTTTCCTCTGCTTTGTCCGGGTCTTTTGCATCAGCTCCAAATTCCAACAACCACCCCTGGCCAGGGTCAGCTTCTTCTTCCTCTCGTTGAGGCACCCTCCTCACTGAGGGTTTTGAGCAGGTTTGGAAGTAATTTCGCCAGAAATCCAAGTTCACAATTGAAAGCTTTCAATCGCCAGAAGTTAGGGTGCAAAACAAAAAAAAAGCTTAAAATCGCCAGAATTCTATACTTGGTTTTCAGTGTGTAGCCAAATTATTAAAGGATGATGAAAGATTTTTATTTCATGTTTATTTATAGCCAGATTTGGCTAAATCTTCCTAGGATTATTATCACCACTTTTTCTTGATATTCCTGTGGATGATAGCCAATAATTTGGCTATAAAAAATTCTTTAAAAAAACCGCTGCAAACCAGCCTTTTCTAACTGGTTAAATTTCCCCAAAAGCGAAATTCCAAAATAAAGCAATTTTGGAGGTTTTCAATCACCAGAAGTTAAAAATCGCCAGATTTCTATACTTTGGATTTCAGTGCGTAGCCAAAAAATTATAGAAGGAGGATTAAAGATTTGTATTTCATATTTCCAGAGTTAGCTAAATCTTCCTAAGAACGATGACCACTTTTTTATACATACTCCTTGTGGATGATAGCCAATTTGGCTATAAACCAAAATTAATTAAAACTAAACACTAGCCAAAACTTGCAAATTGTTCGGATTCTGGACCTTGTTCGGTTTTGCAACACTTGCAATCAACACGGCCAGCACCTGAACACTTCATCGTCAACGTCCAAGACTCGACGTTGACAAAGGCGGAGCACCCCACGTGGAAGCCGGAAACGTGGTTTGTCGTTATCTTCACGTGGGGAAATTGTTTTTTTTCTTTTGGAGCCACGTCAGTCAGTGGCGACCATCGTTGTAGACCAACAGGCGATGGTGATTAGGAAGATTTATCCAAATCTGGCTACAAACCAAATCTTAAGTCTAAATTTTTAATCATCCTTCTATTTATTTGGCTACACACTGGAAACCAAATATAGGGATCTGGCTACTTATTTAAGAAAATTTCTCTCACTTCTGGCGATTGAAAACCTTAAAAACAGATTTTATGATTTTTAAATTTCGCTTTTTGACGAAATTTCGCCAGTAGAAAAATGGGCTATCCACTACCGCCTGATATTACTGCGAGAGGATCCAGACTCCAGTTTTTTTTTAATAAATTTATTTATTTTATTTTATTTTTTAAAAATTTTAAAATTACATTTTTTTTCAGGTAGGTGGGTTGGCGATCCTGCGTTGAAGAGGACTTAGCCAAATTTGGCTACAGATTAAAGAGAGGAAAGTAGAAAATTTTAACCATTCCTCATATATTTTGGCGACATGTTGGAACTTGGAACCTGTCATCTAAATATGGCGACTTCAGAATTTTTCCCCTCGTAATGTGATGAACTGTGCCCATTTTTTCCAAAAAGAAAAGTCTTTTGTATCATTCACACCTCTGCTTCCATCTGCTTTGTTTTGCTTTCTTGTCACTCAAGTGCTCCTATTCATGAGTCAGATTGATATTGCACATTTGCATAATCAAAACTCATGTGACCAAATGGGAAAACATTTGCAGCAGCCATGAGTGAGCTACTTCATGACTGCAATTGTGATCAGCTCAAATGGTTTAGCAGCTCATCATCAGTTGTGGCTGATGTGCAGGCAGACTATGGAGCTTTGTATCTTTTGAGTTTTGTTGCCATGACAATCAAAATAGAATTGAGACACAGCAGCAGAACCAGCAGTTGACAGTGCAGAGTGACCAGAACCACAAGCAAATGCTGACACACACTGGGCAAAACTGATCAGTTTTGTAACTTGACAAAGTTGCTGTTCCAGGAGGCTGCTCACTAGTATGACTTTCCAAGCGGCAGCTGCATCACCAAACATCATGGCAAACATCTTCTGCGAGCAGGATTCCTACCTGCAGGGACAACTCTATCCCTCTCTCACCACTGATCATGAATCCAGATTATGCAAACTGGTTCATCATTCAGGAATCACAGTTTGCAGATCACTAACAAACATGGAGAAAGAATGAAAGCACCAATAAAAAATTCCTGTTTCTGGCAGAGATGTACAAGCGTATAATGGTATAGCATACTTAATGAGACAATTATTACCTATAGAGTGAATCTTTTACACATTGGGGAATATGTCAAAAGGACAGGTCTGGACAAGGATAAGAAGGACCCGTTACAAATTACACTATTCACCTTCTTACACAATTGAAACCCATGTCAAAAAATGGTCAGGCCCATTGCCCCTACTTGTTTTTTTTGTTATTTTACGACTAAAAGCCTAGGTCCCACATTGCAAGGGACACAACTGGTCACCAGCAGCTTGAAGCACATGGAGACCCATGCTTGCACTGCTACTGTGCAAGGGAGGACCCGAATTTGCCTCTGAAACTGGTTTAGAATAAGTGTTAGCAAGTGCCTGGAAGAAATCAACCACCTCCTCTGTAGAACTCAGAGAATACCTGGCAGCAGAAGACTTGCGGCCAACAGCACATGAGAAATAAGTGTCTGCTGATATGTTCATCACAACTGAAGAGTCAAGCTCCATTGTCTCCCAATCAATATTCTTGCGGTCCTTGAAGTTATTAGACCTAGTGTAGGGTGAGCCATTGCTTTCTGGTGACAGTAGAGAACCAGATTTAGTGCGCACAACTGCCATCTTATTACTTTTGGCTAGATATCGATCACATGATTTTGCAGCCAAACGACGATCACCTGCAGCTTTGTCCAGCTTTCCATTTGTGGTCAGATGGGTGCTAGAATGACGATCCCTTTCAAATGGAAGCTTGGGATCGAAGTATGTGTACACATCTTCATCCTGCACAACAGATCATCAGGTGTGCCACTCTCAATAGCAGATCCAAAGATCAATCAAACAAAATCTCTTGGTGTGGAAATTATGGTGGTTTGTTTGTGTAGGGTAAAGCAAAAGGCGGATTTTTTTTCCCATGTGATACCCAACAGATACCTGCCAGGCATCAAGGTGAAAAAATGAAACACCTGCAGGAGCAGAAATTACTTTTTTTGAAATGCCCACCCTTTGCAGAGGAAAAATTCCATGCAGTAGGCACCCTTCAACTACACTACAAAAATCCACCCAGTGCTTTACGCATGAGGACAGGTTGACAACCAAGAGGATGATTGATGCACTTCGGTCATGAGTCACCTATAATCAGGAAAGAAATTGATTTTCACATCTGAAATAACAGCAGACAAACACAAACCTTGCTAAGGAAATGGCCCATGCACATGACGTAATCAATTTGAAGCCGCATATCCTTGCTCCGTATAATCTCAGCTATAATGCGGTCAATGGCAGCACCCTGCAGCAAGCAAACATTCGACAGATTTTGTTTCTTTTCAGTGAATGATCACAAGGTGAGAAAAGACTGGCAGGCAGAATTGTAAACTCACTGAGCTCACAACCACACAGATGGTGGAAGACCCACCACTCTGCAAGCTCTGGGGCAATACTATTACACTAACCATTGTCACCAACACAAGATGGGCCAGAGTGAACCAACAGTGCACCATGGGGGATGGATGGGTAGGGGGACTGAAAACACCTTTCAACTGGATTCCAGAGCCCTAGCTAACCACAGTGGTTGGATCAATTTCTGTTTTTACTACCTGCCTACTAACAACCCAGGAGTCCTTCCCTACGTATTAACCATTAATATGCATCTCTGTACCTTGTTGCCACCTATTATCCTACCTTTTTAGCTACCTACAAGACTTTATCCTTTACTGGATCGGTTACCAAGGTGAAACCCAACAGTCAACTACACTGGGTTTCATCCCACAGGCTTCCAATGGACGGTGTGCTGTTGGTTCTTCACTATGACCCAAGAAGATGCAAACCGATTTCAGATCTTTCTTGACTTTAAGCAAGTACAATAGAAGAAAATTCATCAGGTAATAACACCTTACAGAAAAATAACATACCTTTGACACACCCACAGGACGGACCTCAACTGACTTGCTGCCTTGAACAACATCAACAGCTGCATTGGAGATGGGACCTGTCCATAAATGCTGCAACATATTGCGAGCTTGCACTCTCCCAAACTCACCATCTGCTCACAAAAATATGTATGCCACAAGTCTTAGTAAGACTTCACATTGAACACATCAGCACACTTCCCATCATCCTCTACACATTAACATCACCACTCGTTCCTTCTGTGTCTGAAATGCTAGGTACTTGTGAAATGCAGCTGTTGAGGTTGCTGAAAAAAGACTTGGCAATTCCTGACTCCCACCCCCATAAGCAAAAGATTTATTTTCCCCTCTGGATGAAGCGAGCATCTGTGGTTTTTCCCAGCATGCAAATCTACTTGTTTTTTTGGCTACAGGGCAGAGGAAGCCTAAAGATTTAAAGCTTGATGAAGTTGCAGAGATTTCTCCACAACAACAATTAAAGGTAACACGACAATGAGTGCAGTCATAACCTCATGAGAGTCGCTCACAAAGTGACAGACCGTCACTTCATCACAAACAGCAGTGACGAGCTGCCATGACTACCCACCAAGTTCATCAGCTCCCAACAGTGGGAGATCTAAAACTGATATCTTACCTGCATACTTGTAGTTCCACACTAGTGATGTCTCTCGGGTCTCGACAAATGATCGAGGTGTTCGCTCACAGAAGTAGTCAAACACAAGCTTCAGCAACCCAAACAAGATGACAAAAAGGTTCCATCAGATGGATCAAGATAATTGTCACACAAAACCTTGCTATCCAGGACAAGTTTTTTTCTGCAATTTATCACCTAAAAAAAACAGCTTGCTTTCTCTGCAAAAATTACAGATAACATATTTTTGGTACCAACCCTCACAGCATCTCACAGCCTGGGGGACAATCAAGATGCAAAACAAAATCGATACAGAAGCAATAATAAGGCTCCCATCAAGAAAAGTCCGGTTTTCTAGACCCAGCAAGCTCAGAGTTTCAACAACACAAAACAATTGGGAAGCAAAATTCAAAAAAGCAGCATTACCTGTACACTCTCAACCCAATCCATGTTCAGAGGTTCAGGCATTGTGGTCATCCATTCACCGTGCGTATGTCGCAAGAACATACCATTCTCTGCTGCAAGCCACATGCTGTAGTCTCCAAAGGCCTGTGACAAAAAGAGACATGATTTCAGGAGGATACAAAAATGATGACAAATTAACTTAGGAATTGATAAGACTCTCGCAGCTGCAGGTGATGAAACTGTAACTCAAACTCAATTTGCCGAAGTACTCTTTTTCCCAACTAGTGTAAGTAAATATGATTCTGATGGGCTTTTTGCAGATCAAAAGATAAAGGGAACAGACCTCATCCAGGACAGTCCGCTCACTGCCACTCAGAATTACAAGGATGGTGTTTGGGTCTGCACACAGAGTTGCAAGTGAATCTCTCATGCCTGGATGCAACTGCAGATTCATCTCCATAATCTGATCTGGGCCCCGTCTTCTTGGACCTTCCACTTGTGCAGTTATAGTAGCATTGAAACCCTGCATGCATTCATGGTCCTGCTGTGTCATCCCATTTTTGAACCCACAGTTTCACAAGTAGGCTGTATCTGTGTTCTCAAACTTTCTCACAAAAGAAAATGACTTGACAACACAGCTTGATGCTAACTACTTCCTTGTATCAAATTGGATCCATGTCTGTGAACCTTCTGCAAAACATCACATGCTTTTTGACGAAGTGATATATGTACAAACAAATGTTTTTTGAGTTTTCTCGACATCCTAATCTGTTCCAATGGACCTTACAATTTCAGACAAGGCTACACACCACTCTTCCATGTTTGGGATACACTGGTACCAATTGAAGGACCATGCAAAATTCATTTGTCAAAGAAAAGAAGGCATACAAGAATAAGCAATCGGTTTTTGGACTCTTGAAACCTTCCCACAGCTGTCTCCAACGGCAAGTGCAGGACAGTATGCAATGTTCGAAGTTCAGCTTCCACAACTGTGTCATTCAACTCACTGACATTCACACCCACCCAAGACAAAGACACCTTAGCCCATCTGCATGTTTTGAATTGGCCCAGGAAATGTAACTGAAGGGGATGAAGGAGTCTGTCTGCATAACTGTTACATTTCCATTACCCATCACTTAAAGCTGTTGTTACATATCAACAGACATGACACTTCTGCTGTACAACATTTACCTCTGATCAATGAGCTCCAATACTCACATCCTTAGGTAGATCTGAAGCATATCAGCAGACCACAGTACCCTTGTAAACTTTTATTTACCTGACAAATGTGTCCGCCCAGGCCTGAGCAGTGTGAGTTGTGACATGAGTGAAGTTGTGACGTTGCCGTTCCTTTCTCTCATTTTCAGGCATGTTGAGTGCAACTTCAATGGCCCCACACATCTCCCTTATGTTCCAAGGGTTGACCAGTAATGCACCAGCACCCAATGACTGAGCTGCCCCTGAAAACTGTGTCAATCAAACAGAAAAAATTCTGCTAAGTCTCTCAAGAAGGACACCTTGCTGTGAGTTCTGGACAACATAGATTAAGTACCCAAGGACATTATATCAAGCAAGTTCCCATGCTGCTCATATTCAAGTTCCAGAAGCCACAGTTACTGACCTCACTCAAGACAAGCACGCCTTCGGTTTTCTTTGAATTCTGGCAGGCAACATACTCATAGCTCACAAGGTTCATTCCGTCTCGTAGTGATGTCACCAATACCACATCTGCTCCCAAGAAGAAAGCCCCAACCCCACCACCATCGGTACATTTCCACTACCACTGGGCAGCAGAGGCTAGCATGGCACGCACTGCAGCTTGAATTAGTAAACCTCAATGATGGCATCATACTGGCAGAGAGAGCAAATGTACCTGTGCTGGCATAAAGAGCACACAACTCATGGAAGGCAAGAGACCGATCCTGCAACCACAAAAACAAATCCATCAGTAAATCATTCACTTTCAGATGTCAACAAGGCAACATGAGACTTAAACATCCATCTTCTGGGGAAACTTTGCCTCTCAATTTGCTGGACAACAATCCATCCACCTGACCTACTTTCCTCTTCTCCCTTTTTGCATATATTATTCAGTTTCCATCTACCATGCTCGTGTTTTTCTGCTGACCATCTTTTTAAATCTGGCATAAGGGAACAAAGCAGAAGCCAGAGGAGGAACTTGCCAAATGATGGATGGGTACAAACGTGACAGAGCCAAAACGGCCATTGATACGACCCACAATCTCATGCACCTGGCTTGTAAGTCGTTGATCTGGAAACCACCCAAAAAACATGTCCTCTTGATGAGGCCAACAACAACTTATATCACAGATTTGTGTCCAAATTTATGTACTAAGCAGATTGAGCACTTCAGCCAGGAAAACAATTCCATTCAACATCATACAAGACCCAGCAAAGGTGTCCCCCTTCCAGGAGAATTGGATTAAGAGCTTACATTCGGGAACATCTGTGCGAGTGGGCACAGCAATTTGCACAAGCAAAACATTCTCTTGCCACTCTGGGTGCTTTTCCAGAAACATCTCAAAGGCCAGCAACTTTTGTGGGATGCCTTTGATCATGTCAAGCCGGTCAACCCCCAACATGACCTATTTTACAGCAAAGCAAAAGTCAGAAAGTGACAGTGGTATTCACAACACACTGTCTCAAAGGTACAGGAAAGCTCAAGAAAAACATATAGGTACTGCAAAACTGATCGCTTTCCTCCCATCACTGAGAGCCAACACCAACACAACTGTGAGAAAAAGGTACACAAGAAAACTTTCAAAGAATTCTTGCAGAGTCAGTATATCCTGAATTCTCAAATGTGAAATCTGCTGAGATAGTAATTACATAGAAAGAGAGGCACCTTGCGACCAGCAAAGAAGCGCCGCAGTTCTTTGATGTGTAGCTTAACTTGGTCTGTTTCCAAGGCTTGGATGAACCTCTCTGGGTCAATTCCAATTGGAAACTGCATCACAAATAACAGCTTGTAAGCATTTGTTCATCTCTGGACCAAAAAAAACTCTGGTACATTCTTCAACAGAGGCAAATCATTCTATAGGAGATGCCTGCAACTTAACAAAGCCTTATCAGGTAGGTCCATTCTTAGGCATACTGCTGCTTGTTTCTCCATCTCTTTACCCCAAAACTCATCTCTCTTTGTTATTAAAGGCAAAAGAGAGTGTACAGCTGAAACTCGTGTGAGCTTGCCATGATCCTCCACACCCTCAGGTGTACCCTCTAGACCCAAAATGCGTGTGCATGCACTCACAAAATGCCTGGCATAGTCATATGTGTGGAAACTGCAAAACAGATGATTGTCACACAGCTCAAGCCTCTGTCTGCATCTGACAGAAGGACAGCAAGTGTTGTAGCACAGAGAAAAAGAAGTAGATAGGTGCTTTTGAACTTCTGGTGTTTTGACTTTCTACAGACCCTTGCAACTCTCCCACCAGGCTTTGACTTTGATCACACCATGGGGGGGACAGACAGGCAAGAAGAAAGAGGGAATGCACACACGCACCCAATCAGATCTGCTGTAAGTACAGCCTTCAACAGCTCAGACCGTAGAGGTAATGTACGGTATATCTCAGATGAAGGGAATGGCGTATGCAAGAACCAGCCGACTTTCATGTGGGAATCCAGGTCTTTCAAAAACTTGGGCAGGCACATGAGGTGATAGTCGTGACACCACACTACATCCCCCTCCTGATGATATATATCCCAACACCACCCAGTTTCAAAATTCAAAACTAGAGATGCATGTGCCATCAGGTACACCACAGGTCAGAGCACAAACATGACAATCAGATGAAGTGGTAGAAGACATTGCCAAATGCTGCAGCTCTGCAAAGTCCAAAATGAGATTAGTTTGCACTTTGGTTGGCTACATGGCTGTTCATTGATCAGTAGTCTCCTTGCCATGGACCAGGCCAGCAAAGAGAATTATAGTTCAAAGCATTCGTGCATACCGACCAGCACTCCTCAATGCAGCTTCCGACTGTTACCTGATACTGAGAAAACACAACTTGAGCAAACAACTGGTTGGCATGCTTGTATGCATTGAACTGTGAATCCATACTCCGGGTGGCAGCAAGTCGATCCTCCTGGGGAAGCCCAATGTAGTGAAAGAGGGGCCACAACACATTATTGCAGTAGCCATTGTAGTACTGGTCCACAGTATCTTCATCCAAGAAGACAGGAACGCAACCCTGGATCCCCACAACATCCAGCGATAATTTGTCAGATAATCTCCACTGCAGGTTGGTACCTCAGAATCTGCAAGAAGCAAATGGCTTCTAATCTATAAAATATTTCTATCCCACTTTCGACAGCTGCTGCACAATCTTCTTCTACTTAGCCCCCTGCTTTGTCTGCTACAATCCAGTTGATTAGGGCATTGGAGAGAAGAAACCCTTTGAAACCTTGAGTGCTAGTGCCTCAGTCAAGGAAGCACGCCCTTCCTCATCTGGTACATTTACACCTGCCCATCCTATCCACCTCGTCTCGAAATTCTGTTTTACTCCTGCAACAATCAATCAATCAACATTGTGCTGCCAATCAGTTAGTGGTCAGATGCACAGTGTGCTGTCACCCTCTACAAAAGAAAGCAAGCAAGATGTGCGAAGTTTGTTGTGCAGGGGTGTAAATAGTAATGCAGCAGCAGGATCCCAGCTGCTGCTGCTCCATCCATCCATGTCTTTGGCACAGTGAAATGCACATGTGTGTGTGTTTTGTGTGTGAGGTTGCAAGAGGAGAAAAAGCAGGAACAACCCAATTACACTGACTATATATATTCTCACCTCTTCAACCATCATCCCCCTGGAGATGTGTGGCAGGCAGTAGTAGTAGTATTGTGCCTAGAGGAAGAAGAGGCACGGATGATCAGAACATGTGCAATGGCAAGCAAGAAGAACCCTGTTCCCAAGTCCAAATTGAACATGCAGCAGCAGCAGCAGCAGAAGCAGTAGTAGTAGTATTAGTAGTGTATGTGTGTGACTCAATTTTTCCTGTTGGCTGGCTGGCATGAAAGAAGAATTTTTCTTCTAAGTCCGAAGAAGGAGAAGAAAGCAACAAGGCACAACAACAAGGATATGGGAAGAAGAAGAAGAGGCAACACAAGAACCAGAGAGAAAGAGAGATGTTGGTGGGTCCCACCACAGTGCTTGACCACTGAACAGTTTTGCTACAAGAAACTGATGGACGGACAGACGGAGCATGGGGACTGATGGTGGGTGGGTATGGCACTGTAGAATCAATCATCAGCAGCTGCAGAAGACACCTCCAATTTGCAGCAGGTGTCTGTCTGTGTCTGTGTGTATCTGGCTGTGGATCAAAGGGTTTGGCTGAGCTATCCAGATGGTGAAAATCAGAAGAGGGTTTAGAACAAAAGCCTGTGAGAGTGGGATGGTGGGTGCATATTAGGGGGAGAAGCCTGCATCTTCCTGAAACCTTTGCTGCTATTGAGAAAGCAACGATTTCATACCCAGAAGAGCACTCACAAGGCCTCCGGCACTGAGCTTCAAATCCCAACCATCCCCATCACGAATGGCAGACACAGGCAGACGGTTCGCCACCACCAGCAGCCTTTGTGCCACTCGCTGCTGTTGCTGCTGTGGCTGCTGTGGCTGTTGCTGCCCCGAGCTCAAATTGCCCGAGCTCTCATAGCTCTCCACTCGCCGCACCCCTTCTCTTCTCCCTCCTCCTCCTCCTCCTGCAGCAGCGGCAGCAGCGGCAGCAGCCTGGTGGTGGTTGTTGTTGTTGTTACCTGCTGCGCTACGCGACTGCTCCACTGCAGATCGTCGATCGCCGGCTCCCGCTCCCATGCCCAATCCCCCATTCCCCACACTGGCATCCGGCTTGCCCCCTTCACTCGCAACTGTGCAGCCGCGGCTGCCGTAACCCCTGCGCCTCCGCAGCACCGGCGAAGAAGAAGATGCTGATGGCGCGAGCCCCGATTGGGTGGTGCTCAGCTCTTGCTGCTGCTCGTCGCCTAGCGACGCCGCCCGCACCTGAATGCTGCTGCTACTGTTCTTCAGCTCCCGCGGCGTCGATACAGAGTGGCAGCGACGTTGGGGACTGTGGCTATGGCTGGAATCGTCGCAGCCTTCTCCTTCCCATACTGGCTTGCTTCTCTCTAGCGGCGCCTTGAGTGTCAGTACGTACGGCATACGCCTACTCCTCCCACTCTCTCTATCGTTCTTCCTTCCTCTGTCTCCCCCCCCCCCCCCCCCCCCCCCCCCCACCACCCCCCC
>Ga0209208_10001867_pt1 | contig 30108 bp, 11 predicted proteins | sample S1TSphfallax_3_FD_187694 | JGI IMG/M metagenome (GOLD analysis project Ga0209208, IMG submission 187694) | Host-associated microbial communities from peat moss isolated from Minnesota, USA - S1T2_Fd - Sphagnum fallax MG (SPAdes) (version 2) | ecosystem: Host-associated > Plants > Peat moss >...
AAAAAAAAAAAAAACCACCTTTAGTAATAAATGGTAATTAATATAATATTTTCACACAAAATCTACATAATTTAAGTGTTTTTTTTATAAATATTACATTTACATACCCATTTTGGGGTTGGGGGGGAGATGGGGGACGCAGTTTCAATTTCAGAAATAGATGGTAAACCGAGTTATGAAATTGACGCATTCCCAAGCTCCTTGATAAACTCAAATGTGTATCTAAGCTGAAAACAATGGAAAAGCAAGGAGTTAGGGACACATTTCTTGGCTCGTAACATTTTGAGGGGATAGAGGGGCATGCTAGAGCTTTGGGGTGGGACTAGGAAGAATGACAAACACTTAATCATTCACACAGATCCGCACAAAACCAAACAACAAGTTGGTTAATGCATAGTTGGAACATTTTTGGTGCTAAGATGAGCCATGGGCAAATTCGGACTCACAAAACTCACCATGGCCTAGATTCGGGGGAGGCCACCACCTTCCTGCTTATAATATATTCTATGCCTCTCCACGAGGCCCACATCCAAATGACATTTTGTCCTGGGACTCCCAAGTGGGAGTTCTGAAATTCTCACAGTTAGGACTCTCATGACTTTGCGGGCCCATAATTTTGCGTGCAAACCTTCGATTGAGATGAGGTTTGAAGCAAAATAGTAGCTCTCATTGATAGATTTTCAATGGTATGTGGCATGCCACCTGAATGCGAGGAAATCGAGGTGATTCCTAACTTTTAGTGGTCGGGAGTCAATTTGCCAATTTGACTTTTGGCCTTTCTTTTGGCCATAACTTGTGTTTTAAATGTCTAAAAGGGCCATGCAAGCCCATTTTAGACATCTACGTTCCAAGCTTTTTTCAATGATATAAAAATTCTTCAATCCATTGAGTTTTGGCCCTTGCGATTGCTCTCTAAAAATTCAGAAGTCCATTGGAACTCTAACTCCCAAAGTGAGAGCTCCCTTGGAAGTGTGAGGGTTCATCCCTTCACACTTTCCTACATTCTCAGAAGCATGCGGTGTGACTCCTAGGCTTCCCTCTTGGCTCGTAACCTTGCAAGCCCGTGCCTTGGTCGCAAGCCCAAGGCTAGGGCTACGACATTCTCCCCCATTAGAAGAAGAGGTCAATGTCCTCATTGACACTTATAAATTATTTTCTCAATGTAATTGCTTTCATTTGGATCCTTGGCCATTAGTTGTCGACTTCTGTGACAAGACCTTGCCTTAAACTAACTTAGGCGTCCCCAAGTTTCTAACACTTTCTTCGCAAGTCCAAGGGGGTCTCATGAAAACCCTTAACCTTTGTTTCATCAAAAGACCTAAACTAGCCTAATTGACGAAGCCCTCATTTGGGAGGCAATTATTCTATGCTTCCCCTCATGAAGAACTCAAACCAAGTCTAATTTTGACCTAAGTTACTTGACATGACTCCTTTCCCAACCTTGCACCTTAATCACAACAATCAAGCTTAACTAAAGGTATGTTTATTAAGGTACGATAAGTGACGTTTAAGCTTTGCAAAAACTTAAGTCCCAAGCTACGCGATTATGGTACGCAAATAGGGTCATGACTTCTTGCGTTAGCTTGCCACTACTAACCAACCCTTTGGGATGCACTTTAAGCATGTGTGCATCCTCACAAGCTCACTTTGCTTGCCTCCTCTTTTGGGCCAAGATTTTTCTTGGCCCCAAAGTGGGGATTTGATTTTGATTTGGGTTTATACAAGAAAGTTCCATTTGGCCATGCCGCTTGACCACTCTTTTAGTAATACTCATTATGTTCATGATGCATCTTTTGGAAGTCTTTAGCCTTTATTTCACTTACAACTTGATGTGGTACATTTGTGTAACTCCCTGCCCCACTAGAAAAAAGGTGATGTTTTCATCACATTCAATGTTTCTTTTGCTTATTTGTTAGTTTATTATGGAATTCTTTTATGGCTTCTTGGGCATTTTCCATATCTGACTCATTCACCCAAGATGCCTCTATAGGATGGTATCTTTTCCACTTGACCAATTACTCCCGCTCTCACCCCTTTCGTTGCCTTGATTTGAGCACAACCTCCATTTCAAATTCTGGTTCATTATGAATCAGGTCTAGTGAGGGCCTTGAGTTGTGCTTTCAATAAGGCCTTGTGGTTCAAACCTTTTGGCAACTATAAATTTTTGATGTTCAACCACACTTTGTCTCCTTCAAAATTCACCCCTCGTCGGGACTTGTCCACAAAATTTTTGTATTGTTTATGTGCCTTCTGAAGATTGGCTTTAGCCATCTTCCACAAGCGTTGCCTCTCTTCATCAAGTTGTGTGACCATCAGCACTTTTTCACTTGCATCACTTGGGGGTTGCCCGAGTGCGGCCCAAGTTGTAGGCACAATTGGTGACTTGTTCGTCACCATTTGAAAGGGGGTAGAACCTGTTGTTGAATGCTTCGAATTGTTGTAGCAAAACTCGGCCAACTTTAATGGATTACCCATTTTCCAATTGTAGCATCCATCAACATGTGCACACATCCCATCAACTATATGAATATCCACCTTTATGTTGTGTTCATGGTAATGAATGCATTGAAACCCATGATGTAATTTGTGACACCTTTGTCGCCATTGCATGAGATGCTAGCTTCCACGTGGGATGAGAACAATTGCATGTGCTTCCTTCAACCACATTCAACTCCTTTTGTTGATGAGTTAACATTGTGTTTATTAAAGATGACATTCGCATTCTACTTGACATTATCATTGCCGACCCAACACGAGTGGATTTACTTCCCTGATCTTGTGCAACTTAAGGATTTGCCACCTCCGATGCAATTCAAACCAATGAAAGGAGCTATTGCAACCAACACCCCATTGATCAATTCCTCCCTTGAGCAATTGAGGTATTTGGTTGCTTACACAAACATGTTGATGTGTTTTTACATGATTTGGACCATTTGGAGTTTGAAAGGGCTAGAGGGCCCTCATATTTCTACCTTGGTCACTTTTCTTTGTCAAATTTTGTTTGACCACATTACAAATGATGCAAACGTCTTCCATCTCAAGTTGGGTGGTAGTTGTAGGCTTGATCACTTCTTCACTTCCACCCCTTCAAAACACACCTTCCATCACCATAGCTGATCTATTACAAGTCATTGATTTTTGACATATAGATATGGCTGATCCACCATAGGTGGTTGGTTATGGACACAAAGATTTTCACACCTACTTTGAGCCAACTTGATGTCATGTCACTTCTCCCTTTCCTTAATTTTACTCCTTTGTACATTTTCCTAATCTAGGATGTGTTTTTTAATAAAGCTTTACTAGACTTTGGTGCTTATGTAGTTCATTCAAGATAACTAAGAAAACAAAATTAATTTCAGATCACCAAATCCAACAATTTCATTGGCCATACACATTTCTCCACAAGCCTATTCAACACCTTTTGTACATTGATTTGTACATCCCTGAATCTGCATACCATAACATCGGTATAAAGACTAGGGTTAAAAAAACTAGGTCTTTACTGCACCTAGCTTTTCCGAAAGTAGCCATAATGCGTAATGTAGTGATACTAGTTACCCCTAGCATCGAATACTCATTACGCCCTAATCATGCCTATGTTGTAGGTACCTACAGATAGTCCTTTTCCCATGCCGGGAATGCAACAAGCTACATTACATCAGGTTGGTAATCTGCATTTAGTGCACAATTCTAGTTTTTAATGTACAGTTCCGGCCTTTCCCTCGCATGGCAGGTTACTAAAGTGAACTCCTCTCACCATCTAGTACCTACTCATTTTCACGCCATAAGCAGGCCTATGTTGTAGGTACCTACGGATAGTCCCTTTACATGCAAGGAATGCGACAAGCTAGCTTTAGCAGGAGGTAATGTGCACTTACTGCACAATTCCAGTTTTTAATCTGCAGTTCCGGGCTTTCCCTCGCGAGCCAGATTACTAACGCCAACAAGTCTCCTCTCGCGCGCTTGACGAAGAAAGCGAGCGAGAGAAGAGAGAGAAGAGAAAGAGAGAGGACGAGGAAGAGAGGAAAAGAGCGCTCGCTCGTTCGCGTTGTTGCGTTTGAAAGATCACGGGATTGTAGCAATTTGATGCTGTTTTTTTTCTCCCTCCCTCTGCAAGTTCGTTTTGTAGTTTGGTAGAGCTTTTTTCGGTTTTTTTCGAAGTTTGGACTTATCGATGAGATGCCGGGACGAGGGCGCTAGAACTGTGTGTTTTTCGCAATGAGATAAGACATGGATTTTTCGCAATGCTGTCTGTAGTTGACAAGAAGCTGCTGCTTTTAAGTGCTGCTCTGATGTGCAAAATGTGGTACCTAATACGCGTAGCATTTTGTTTGCAACTGGACTAGAAGCTAGAAAGATTTATCTCGTCGATGTGCGGGAGTAACCAGTAGGACTCCAAACAGGTGAGACTATGATCTTTTGTTGTTTTTATAAGGACTTGTTAGATTGTGCAGTAGGCGGGGTGAAGCCCCGGGAACAGGTGTGCAAGTACTTTATGGTGCCTGCACTGGAAGGAGAAATTTTCATGGAAGTTTTGTGACCTGTCGCTGTGAAGGAAATGCGTCGATTTGCAATGTTGTATATTGCAAGAACTTTCTGCAAGAAATTTGTAGTCGTAGGCTTGTAGAAGTCGGCGTTGCAGCATTCTGGCACGCTTGTTTCTTTACGGCAGAACAGTGCAAGAACGGTTGTTGGCGTTCCCGCAACAGATCAGTTGCAGGAGGTTTCTGGGATGTTGTTTGAACCAGTACAGCTCTAGCAGCCTTCCAGTTTTGTTTCCTTTTTTTCCATTCCATAGCTTCTTCTCGTGGGAACAATGCCAAGAGTATGGCGCAAGGGCAGCTGAGCTACTGGCGGCGGTTTTGGACGCAGAGCTTCTCATTTGCATATGTACCATTATGCTGCTCTACTGAAGCTGTTCGTGAACGAAGCAAGGCCAGGAACACTTTGCAGGAAGAAGCCTTGGCAGTGCAGTATGTAAAGGAAGAAGAAAGACTTTGAAAGGTTCTATATCAGGAGTCTAGTCCGTTTGTAGATTTGATCAGGAATGTTGCAAAACCTCAGGCCATTTTCCTGAGGAAGAAGTCGCCGGTAGTCATCGACGACGAAGGGATTTGTTGTCGAGATTGAGTCATTCTTCTCGCACAATGCGAAACCATGGCTGGGAACTGCCGTATCATCCTCTGCAGGTAAGTCTGACCATTCGGCAGCACCATATAACCAAAACCTCCTGTACACAGTAAACAAGAAAGCTTCCATGCAAATCACGATTTGTACTACTAGAGGCTTTGGTCCTATGAGAGACAATATGAGAACAGGTCTCAGAGAGAATGATCCCTTTTGGTGTCCTTCAGGCTGCACGTTGAATAATATTGGATAGCCTGATGTGTATGATTTATTCTAGGAATTGACAATCACAAGTTCTGTGCTTCTTTTTTGAATTTGTGCAGACAGTGGCAGTTGCAGTGTTTGCTGGATTAGCTTTCTCCTTCTATGTGTTCTTCATTCCTTTTGTGGGAAACAGAATCTTGAAGTTCCACATTTATGCAGTGTTTTCCCCTGTGGTGAGCAATCTGTGCTTTTTTGGTACATGAGACTTGTACATTGTGCTACATGAAGGAACCAATGCTACATGATAGACTTTTGAGAAATGGGTGTGAATTGAAGTTGCATGTGGCCATTGTCAAGCACCATTTTGTATTGTATGGGTGAATGGGTTTAAGCTTTCAAAAACCTTTGTCTTTGTGTTGCCCACAACTCCTCCCTCAATGGAGTGGAGGTTTCTAGCGCAAGTTCATTTAGTGGGTGCAAATCGTTTTTGGTTGACAAGAGATGGTTCAAGCCTTTATAATCTTTTGTGGCCTCTGTACAGATTTCAGAATAGTGACATGTGGTTTTTTCCTGCACAGGTTCTTGCTGTTGTGATTTTGTATGTTCGGTGTGCAGCATGTGATCCAGCTGATCCAGGTGTGCACCGGTTGAGACAACAAGCTGCCTCCCAGTCAAAGAAAGTGGCAGTATCCAAAGGCAAGCCTGCCAAAGAGTTCACAAGTAGTGATACTGGTGTAGAGCAATTGCAGGATGAGTCTGACCGAAGCTTACCTTCTACCTTCCCCTTGAAGAGCGAGGAGACAAATGCAGTCAGGGGTGTCTGTAGCTATCTGGGGGTTTGCCTTCATCATTTAGTTTGTAAAAAGCAACAACAGTCGGAAAAGGTGAATGCTGGAGAGCAATTACTCTATTGTAGCATCTGTGATGCAGAGGTGAGCAACTCAGCAGGCATTGTTATATTGTAGCATCTAGTAATGAAGAAAGATGTTGTGAATTCATTTAGCTTCAGATACAACTCAGGTAAGGGGAAACAAGAAGTGATATAGACCAGTCCTGATAATATGAGGCCTGGATTTTTGAGCAGATCTCAAAGAATAGCAAGCATTGCAGAGCTTGTGATAAGTGTGTGCAAGGGTTTGATCATCACTGCCGGGTATGAGTCCAAACAAATTTGGAATTTGGAAGTTTTCCTGTGCAATGCTCCCCCTACATCCAACTACAATTTTCTGGAAAGCAAGGAGATGATGGAATGTAACACTTTGGACAGAGCTTTTGTAAGTCAAAAAGTGTTCTGATGACATTCTTATGACTTGTGAGAACAGTGGCTTAATAACTGCGTGGGAAAGAAGAACTACACGATATTTGTGGCATTAATGGTCTCATGTCTCCTATTGGTAAGAGATTCCCATTCTCATTCTCATTCTTATTCCCATTCCTCAGTGGCATGTGTTCGAGAACTCACCAGCCAGACCCCTTACACTTATGATAGCACAGTTCAGAAGCGTAACTGGAAGAGTGTTTGTTCATGAGATAAGCGCATGGAGGTACAAATTAGGTAGATTGATGAATATTGCTGGGTTCTGGTGGCTGTTGACGATATTCCCTGACTAAACTTTGGATGTGGTGATTTGTAATGTGCAGCTTGTAATTGTATGGGCGACAGGGATTCTCGTACTTGTGCGTTGCTTTTCTCATAGAGAAATTTTTGACAAAGACATTGCAGCATGCCTTGGCAGCAGTTTCTCACGAGTGCCTTATATCACTGTAGTGGTCTGTGGCTTAACTTCTTGGATGTTTTTACTGCATATTACAGATCTGATGGGGAAAATTTTTCTGGTTTACACTGCCTTCAATTTCTAGGATAATTTAGCATGAGCACCCCTGTGTGGTTTGACCAGAAACACTTGCGTCCTGCAGGTATCACTCACATTATTGGCACTTTCAGCAACAGTGCCTCTAACTCAACTATTCTTCTTTCATGTAATCCTTATTCACAAGGTGGGATAACCTTTTTTATGAGAGTCTCCTTGTCTTGTTTTGGCAACACAGTATTTTCCAACTGGTCTTGAACTAGTTGAGGTTACTGTTTAGCTACACTAGGACTCTAAGGAGGTTGGAAATGGTTTCTGATTTTTGATGAAATTTCCAAGCTGATGTAGAATCACTGCATACATCAACTTTCTTCATGATAATGACTAGTTTTTTTACAGGAGATTGTGCCCCATCTGTGCGTCCTCCAAATCTATTCTCTGAACTGAAATCCTTGTGGAGACTCTATGCAGGGCCTTACAACATATGATTACATTTTGGCCATAAGAGATCAGGGTCGAGGATTTGGGGAAGGAGATGGTTTAAACAGTATGATGTCATCTCCTGCTAGTTCAACTGTAACAGGGGTGAGTGGCTACAGCTCATCTGGTGCCCTGGCTCTGCAACAAGGTGTGTTCTGCACACCGCCACGCATGTTTGTGGAGCATCAACAGGTATGTGGAAGACAAATTACTTCCTTTGAATCCAGCAGTGTCTTATTCAGGGGAGAGATCCCAATGCTTTCCTTTGCGCATTTGCTTGGTCATTTTCTCCTGGTCTGGCTGGTTAAATCTAAGAATGTTCTGGATGAGGTCATTTTATGTGAATCTGGTGTAAGTGCTCCACATTTAAAAAATAGGATGGGTTTTGTCTGGTTGGAACAGACTGTACTTCCTTACAGTATTGATTTGGAAGCTAGTGGTGGAAAGCCAGCGAAACAAGGTGCAGGCACAGTGGAGGAACAAAAGAAGATACCTGTAGGAATTAATCCCTGGAAGCTGGCTCGCATCAGTACAGATGAAGCTCTAAGAGCAGCAGCACGTGCTCGTGAAAGTTCATCTATTGTGTGGCCCACCAGAGATGCTCCAGGCTCTTTACATGTTACAGAGACAGAGGAGAGTGGTGTGGACAGCAGCCACAGTGCAAGTGGGGAGATTACGGTTGTTGGTGGTCGACAAGTTCGGAGGAAACATGATGTTTCTTATCCATCTGGGAAAGAGCGCTGGCTGATGTTGGAGGAGCGCCGAGATAAGAACATGATATCCAGCAGAACTGCAGGGCCTCCCTTTGGACACAGAATTAGTCAGAAACCAAGGTCTCCACTTGCTGTGCGCCATAAGCAGATGCTTTTCAAATGCAGTCCCAGCAGATTTTCTGGTGAATTTAGACCTTACTCTGGAGGCACATATGCTGGGAGCTCATACTCTGGGAGCCATATGGCTTCTCCTGATGTATTCCCAGATTCTCCTGACCTCCAGTCGCTACCCCAAGTGCTCTTAGCAAAGTCACTTGCCCCTAATTGTGGACTGGGTAAGGTGTTGTTGGAAAGATCTAGAAGTGATGGTTATGAGGCATCCATGGGAGACAGTGGTGATGAAAATGGTGAGCAATGCCAGCAGCCTAGCCAGGAATGGAATGATGCCAACCTTATGACTTCATCAATAAGTGCAACTGAGAAGGTTGCCACTTGGGAGGAGAGCCTGGAGGATGATTTGATGCCAAGGGGGAGCTTGGGGTCAAGAAGCTTGGGCTCTAAAGGTTCAAGAAGTTCCAAGGCTGAGAGCTCTGGAGGTAAAGAGCATACCTTTTGGTTTTCAATGTATTCTCACAGGGTTGTGTTTGAGGTCATGTGTAATTGAGATTGCGAAGTCCCGAAGTCTATCTGTTACAATATTGATGCCGTGGATACTCCAGGTGGATCCAGAGCTGAAGCCAACATTCTGAAGCATGTGAAGAAGGAATGGCAAGAGCTTTCAGATGGACTCTCAGTCTCTTCAAACAACAGCAACAGCTCTTCACCAACCTGTTACAACTCTCCACTGAGGAATTCATCTGATTTTCAGTTGACAGGAGACAGCAGTAGCCAGTATAAAACCCCTGATGAGAATCAAGCTGTCTCTGTGTATGATGGTCCTTCCACATCTTTGCCTTCCAAAGCCATGTCAGGAACAAAATCTTTACTTTCAACTCAAAGGCTCATGGACAGCATTCTGCGGTTCAAACGGGCTCTGCCTTCATCAAAGAGCAACAATGCACTCTTTGAGCCAACTGCTTGAGTTGCAAGAGCTTTATAATGTTCACTCTTGCATTTCAAGGAGTTGGTTTACTTACCAGTTTTTCCTCTAGTAGGTGTGCCAGTTTTGCATGCTACGGTTCTCAGAAGAGAGTCAGGGATGTTATTTTTTTCCTTCTGTTTGGAGTAATAGATGGTACTATCAACTGGTGCTGTATTGTTGCCATGTGCCCACCATGACAAACCATTGCAGTGCTGACATGTGTGCAACTTGTTCATTGTGCCTCAGCAAAGGTGGGAATTTGAATGTATCCCTGGGATACGGGTTGCACTTCCAACATTAGTACAGAATTGAGAGATGCCTCTTGTCCCTTCAAAGTCTAATCTCCTCTCTTTTGCCGAGCTCATGAAATTGTGCAGATTGTATTTGCTGTGTGACTGCTTGGGTTCCTCGATTTCATGTCAGATATGTACGCACAGGCTTGGGTGTTGTGGAGTAGGTTGGAATATGGGTATTGGAGTAGGTTTTGCCATGGAGCTGGACAATCAAATGCATGGAGATCTCAACCAACACTTTGGTTAGTAAACTTTGCAAAAATTCATTTTGCTTGATGAGGCGAATAAATTTGTGCCATGCTTAAGAATGTTTGTTGTGTACAACTAGATGTGAAAACATGGGTTAACGTGGATGTTACATTCTTCATCATATTATTTGTTTGCAATTACACACCAAATGTCACAACATTTTCAAATTTAACACCATGATATCTCAAGAGAAAACAATTGACACATAATAGAAAAGGCTAATTGGCTAGTAAAACCGACTACTTGTTCTAATAAAAAATTTCAAATGAGTTTTGGTTCCAGTTCGAGTTCCACACATCAAACAGAATCAGAAACTCAGTTCTAGGTTCAGTTCTTAAAAATCTTGCTAACTTTTCTTTGTCAAAAAGTTTCAATTACATTGCAAAGGATGCAAAGTATCCACCATCTTAAGTTGGGTGGTCACCATAGGTCTAACTACTTCTCTACTTCCATCCATTCAGGACACAACCCCATCACCATGGCTGCCCTATTACAGGCAGTTGGTTGTTGAAGATTATATCTACTTGAAGTTGAGCTCATAGTTGTATAACAATGAGCTTGAAGTTGAGAAGATTTTAACATCTACTTGGTCCTAACCAGACATCCTTTAAGCTTTCCCCCCTTTTTTTTCCTCTCCTTATTCCTTTGGACATTTTTGGATTTTGCAGTGTGTTTATAAATAAAGTTTTGCTGGGTTTAAAATTTAAAAAAAAACCGACCCAGACAATCAAGGTAGTTTTCATTTGGTTTTGTAACTTGATTGTATTAATATTGGAATTTGATTTAATTATCTAAAGAATTAAAATATATAATTTATTAGGTTAGGTGATGAGATGTCAAAAAATAATTATGTTAATGTATGATTCATTAAGATTATGGTGAATAATGTGCATGACCCAAATTAGATGATTTGTTAGGAAAAACATCCCATAATTTTAAAAGTTGAATGTAAAATTGGAAAACTCATTTATCAAATTGATCAAAACTAAATGACTCATTTTGAAAGTCATCTCATAATTTAGTGTGCATAATTAGAACCAAATGAGTCAATAAAAAAATCATTTCATAATGTAATTTACATGATAAGGCACATGCTGAGTCACCTAAGGTGTAAGACTTTTATAACATTTTTAATATATTTTTCTAATGATGAGTCATATCGTGAATTGCTTACGACTTAAGGTTGTAAGAACTTTCCAATTTGATTTTCTATTATTTAGTATATAAATGAATGTTTGACACTAATTAAGAATATTTTCATTTGATTAAAATGAAGTTTGTTGTAAAGCATTTGAAATTTCATAAATAAACTTGAGGATTAAAAATTAACAAATTGTTGAAAAAATATGCAATGTTTTTATGTGTAATTTTGTGAATGTAAAATCCATGATAGAAATGATGAGTATGATATATTAAATATGAATAGAAGATAAATATGTGAATAAATGTTTATAAAACTATATATATATATGCTCATAGTTATATAACAAAAATACATAATTTCAATCCTTCAACTACTTTTTTTGGGTCACAATATCACATTTTGAGAACGACTCATCAAGTGTTGTATAATATGAAATGGGCCTCATAACAAATTATGCCCAAAAATGCAACACATTTGACAAGGCCACTCACAATTCCATTAAATGGCAACAGGTGTTTCCATGGTCTCTTCCAAAGTGTAACTGGCTTCCTTGTTGTGGATTCAAACTTCAATTGCATTCTCCACCATCAAACCAAATTAAAATGGGACACTAACTAACAAGACAAGAAGTGAAAAACTAGCTTGGGAAATTCAAGCCGTCAAGTTGGTTCTCCACCAAGAAAATGATCAAATATCATCATTTATAGTGATTTTTTGAGTTGATATCTGACTTGCAAAGTGTTGTTGGGATGAAAATTATTCACTTTTGAAAATTTGCCCCTTTCTTTAAATCTCAACAAAAAACAAAACCCTTGACAAAATATTTAAATAGAGCAAGGTACAAATCTCAGTTCACACAGTTAGGTATCTTAGGTTTCTAGAAGGAAAAGTTTCAGGCGGTGCCACCACAGTAGTGGAATGTTGATTTATTTATTTATTTATTTCCATTTATTTATTCATTCTAATATAATTTGGAATCTTCCTAAATATTAAAAATAATAATAATTGTGTGTCTTTTAAAATCTTTGAGTGAAAATACAAAAAAAGCCCAGAATTCCATTTCAGGAAGTCTAGAAGGGCCACTACTGCCGGGAGATAACCTGGGCTGCCACCTCAGCGTTAATTTCGAGACGTGTTCCTACTATTCCGGTAAGTAGTGCCAGACTCATCACACACGTGGCATTCACTCAGTCACTCAGTCACTCGAGGGTGTGATTTACACAGTACGCGTGTTGCATCCGTCACATAATGCAGAGGTCGCCGACCAACGGATTCCTAGAGTTACCAACGGGCATATATCATTACACTAGGGGAAAAAGATCCCGACTGCCACGGACCGGTGAGCTTTTTCAACTTCATCCCAGTTCCTACCAACGAACCTGTCCCGTCCAATGGACGGCGGTGATCAGGGAGGGTGAAAAAGTGCAAACCACCGTCTCGCACTGGTCCACGTCGCATGGACCAAACGTGTTGGAGATGAAAATCCTAGCTGGCAGATACGCTCCCTAATCTCGACAGCTGTAATGGATCCATCCAGAAGACCACCTCTGCCACGTGGCTGGTGACGCGGTTCAGGCTGTCGATTGGCATCTCGACTTCGCAGCTAGTTAGCTAGCTCTCTTCTGCCTTATATCGCAGTTTCTTGGTAAAAGAAAATCTGAACTCCTCGTTTTGGGAAATAGGAAAAAAAGAGAGAAAGATCGAATTGCAGGAAGAAAAGAGATTGTGTAGAAGACAAGAAAAAATTCTTGTCAGTTTGGATTTGTTTGAATTTTTTTGGGGAAGATTTGGATTTGTTTGAAAGCCAAGAAGAAGAAGAAGATGGCAGAAGAATATGAAGAGACGAAGAAGAACAGTATTGTGCCTGAGGTTGTTGATCAGAAGCAGGTTCAGTTGGGAATTGCTGATGAGCAAGCTCATGAGGAGAATCAGCTTGAACTACGGAAGTCTGGTCCTTTACCACGAGGAATCGCGTCGTATAATGCTGATGCAGCTCCTGTTGCTGCGCATGAGGATGATGGTGAAGAATTGGGTGAGCAGCAGCAACAGGAAGCTCCTGATCAGTATCCGGCTTCCTCGGGAATTAACGGGGCTCAAGAGGCCGGCACTGATTTCGGTCCTGATGTGGAACCCAAGCATAAGCTGCATTCCGAGGATGAGCCACTGCCGGCTGATGGTGACTACCACGATGTGGGAGATGATGACGATGGTGGAATTGCAGCGACGGGAGCTGGAGTCGATGCTGCTGAAGTACAAAGAAGCAGCTCCGAAAACGATACAGTGACTGCTGTGACTCATGGCCATGGCAAACAGGAAACTGGTTTGGCTGCAGCTGATGAGCAGCCTAAAGTTACCGATGGGACTGACGTTGAAACTCCAGCTGTTGAAGAAAAGTATAGTACTGTTGAAGAAGATCGGGATGGTGGTGTAAATCCCGGGGGTGTTGGAGATGATGGCGGAGCTTCGACGGGAGCTGGTGATGGTGGAGCTTCGACGGGATCTGGGAATGATGAAGAACCCAGTTTCGAAAAGGCGACTGAGGGGACTAGCTATGGCGAAGAGGAACAGACTGCAGTACCAGCAGCAGCAGCTGATGAGCAGCCAAGCAGCCAAGGAACCGATGGAACGGACGTTGCTGCTGAAGAGAAGCCGACCGAGAGTGAGACCGAGACCAATCCTGTTGTTGTTGATGATGAAGAACCCAGATTCGAAGAGGCGACTGACGCGACTAGCTACGGCGAAGAGGAAAAGACTGCGGTAGCAGCAGCAGCTGATGAGCAGCCAAGCAGCCAAGTAACCGATGGAACTGACGTTGCTGAAACTCCTGCTGCTGAGGAGAAGCCGACCGAGACCGAGACCAAGACCAATCCTGTTGTTGTTGATGATGAAGAACCCAGATTCGAAGAGGCGACTGACGCGACTAGCTATGGCGAAGAGGAAAAGACTGCGGTACCACCAGCAGCAGCTGATGAGCAGCTAAGCAACCAAGTTACCGATGGAACTGACGTTGCTGAAACTCCTGCTGCTGAAGAGAAGTCGACCGAGACTGAGACCGAGACCAATCCTGTTGTTGTTAATGATAAAGAACCCAGTTTCGAAGAGGCGACTAGCTCTGGCGAAGAGGAAAAGACTGCAGTACCAGCAGCAGCAGCTGATGAGCAGCCAAGCAGCGAAGTAACCGATGGAACTGACGTTGCTGAAACTCCTGCTGCTGAAGAGAAGCCGACCGAGACCGAAACCGAGACCAATCCTGTTGTTGTTGATGATAAAGAACCCAATTTCGAAGAGGCGACTGACGCGACTAGCTATGGCGAAGAGGAAAAGACTGCTGTACCAGCAGCAGCAGCTAATGAGCAGCCAAGCAGCCAAGTAACCGATGGAACTGACGTTGCTGAAACTCCTGCTGCTGAAGTGAAGCCGGCCGAGACTGAGACCGAGACCAATCCTGTTGTTGACGGTAATACGCCAACACCCACAACAACCCCTGCAACTCCACCAACTACAAACACAAGTAAAGAACTTACTAGATCCCAATGTCCTGCTCCTTGTTTGATTTCGGCTGTTGAGTTTGCAAACTTGTGAAATTCGAACTATGTCACTTGAGGATTCTTTCTGATTCATTTGTTTTTCTGGGTGCTCATGATGCTTACACATGTTCATGAATTTTGAGTGGTGTCAATCTTCTTCTATGCAGCTGAAGAAGAAGAAGAGCCCCACAAGAAGGAAGGCTTCTTTTCTAAGTTCAAGGACACAGTCACCTTCCATCATCATCATAAATCTGCTGAGACTGACGAGGAAGGCTTCTTTGCTAAGCTCAAGGACAAAGTCACCTTCCACCATCACCATCCTACTAAATCTGTGGAGGAGGAGAACAACACTAGTAGTGACAATGTGACACCCAAAGAAGTGACTAGTCACTAAGATCAAGGAGAAAATCAGTGGTGACAGTGATTCTTAGATCCTAACTGTGGGCAGTAAACTTGTGGGAAAAATGATCAGAACCTAATTCAAGAATAAATTATACATCTCCACTTTCCAGCTACAAAGATTTTCAATAGTAGACCACATCTGCAGATTGCAATCTGATAATCCGCTCTGATTTCTGCAATGCCACAGCAATCTGCAATTTTGCATTGTAAAATGTGTACAATCTCTACAATGTTGTAATAAAGGACTCGATTATAGTGATCAGATGTGCATCAGGTTTCTGTCCAAGTTCACAAAAATATTGCATTGATTCAAAGACATGCTTTAGAGCTTCACAAGTTTCATTGGAAATGTGAAAGCACAGTTCACCCTCCGCCCACTTCGAAAAGACTTTTTGCAGTAGTTTAGAAATGGGATTGTAGAGCTTTACAAATTGCACAGACCAGCATGACTTTCAGTATTGCAGTAAAGGAAAGGACTGCTGCTGGTGTAGAGCATGAGAGCTCCATGAATGGCCTATTTCTGGATCTGATGTTGATGGTGTTGTGACTGCTACCAATGATTGATCTGTTTTTGATGCTGGGTGCTTTTGCCATGGTGCGAACCTCTGATAAGCCGCTGGGCTCAGCTGTGTTGTGCCAGCAGGTGTAAAGAGTACTTGACTGCCTATCACCAGGATGTCACCTCGGCCATACCACTGTCCGTTTAGCACATTGTTTGTTTTCAATGTCCTGGCTTCCTGCACACAGACCAATTATGGAGTCTCGATGAGATTAGGAAGAATCAATACCAGGAGTCCATTGCTTGAAGAAGATACTCCCTTCAGCATATTTGGCATTACATTTCTAGTAAAATGACTTGGACGCAAGTGCATAGACTGAAAACAAACACTCTTAACAGCTTTCTTTCAAAACAGGAAAAATGAATGAAGCAGGAAACACTTAGTTGTATACCTGACACAGGGAGCAGCAGCCACACATGATGTGATACAAGTGATCGTCTATTGAGCTCACTGTATCACCACCTTCACTGCCCTGCATGTTCACCAAACTCTTTGTTATATTCACATGATTATGGGTGGGCAAGGGGAAATAACTTTGCAGACTATTCTGCATGTGGTAGAGACACTGGTAGAGGCCTACATACTGGGTGTAGGTGGGTCTGCTCTAAAGGCTTTCAAAACAAAAAGCTTTTGACACCAAAACATTCAGAAACTGAAATGGTGGAAAGTTGCTGGGAGAGGAGCAAAGGTTACAGTGGGATAATAAAAACTCACGATTATGTTAAACCTTTTCCGAATGCGAGCTCTGTAGTGGCCAGCATACATGGCCATCAGCAGCAATATACTCAATGTACCATAGATGAACCGAGGAGAACCTGTGCACAAAAACGTGACATAGAATGACACTGCTCCTATAGAGAGCAGCAATAAGATTCCACCCTGCCACAATGCACAAAACTTCCAATTCAGAACAGATCTCAGTTACAATTGCTCCATCTCTTCCTGAATTCCTCTTCTTCACCTGGAGCTCCTGACTCACAAACTCAGACAATTAATAACATCCGATTCGTCTTGTTGCTCCAATATCCATTTCTTCATGAATTCTTTGCCGAGATCCACAAGGCTCACAAACTCTTGTTCCAATATCCATCTCTTTCTCAATTCTTCTTTGCATGCTCCAAGAACTCACAAACTCAGACTAGAATATCATGATCACATCTTGTTCCAATCTCAATTTTCTCTTCATGAATTCTTCAGCAGTGGTAGTAGCAGCTGTGGAACTTGCTCACTCACAAACTCAGACTTTGTAAATGAAAAGGCAACTTGAATAGGGAACTTACTTGTCCCCAGCTTGTCCCAAAGCCCGACCTCTCCATGTTTGTGCCAAAAGTCGCACATGGACAACTGCAGCATTTGCAAAAAAACCATTAATGCCCTTTGTTGAAAGTTTCTTGTGAGCAGAGATGAGATCTTTTCACTTCCAAGCAGAAGAAGTCAAGGAGAAGCAAAACTACCCACTCAAAAACAGAGCAAGGGCTTGCACCCAACATTTAGGGTTTTAGAGCAAAACCCAAAAAATCTCTTCCTGCACAATTGAAGAGCTACAATGGACTGTTGATGGAGATGGGCAATAGTTCTAGAAAAACTTGAGAAGGAAAGTTTTTACCAAGCAGTTTGAATGGTGACATCCGAGTGGTTTCCAATTTCGAACAGACCTCCTTCCCATAGCCTCTGCAATCCGCCTGCAGTACTTCTTCCTCCGTTTGCTGGCACGGTTATGTCCACCGTTGTCACTGGAAGAAGCTGCTCCGGCACATGCTCTCTCCTTCCTGATACTCTCTCCACTTCTCCTCCACTCCTGGACCTATTATTATCTGTGGAGAACGCATCTTCTTCTTCTTTCTCTACAAAATAGAAGTCTACCTCTGATGATGATGGGTGCACCTCTGGGAGCTGATCAAGGAAGTGGGTACCAGGAGTCTCTTCTGCAGGAGAAGCCATGTGAAAGAGGAGCAAAGAAAAAAAGCAAAAGAAATCTCACCGCTCAAACCAAATAACCCTCCCAAAGCTTCGCTTCTCTGCACTGAATGAGGTTTTCCCTAGTTATGCACAAGAGCTCGGAGTTCAAGAAGAGAGCGTTCCGTTGGAAAACTCCGAGACTTCGCCAGCTACAAGCTTCATGTGTCCACCCACTGTGGGCATTGTGAAAATTTGCTTCAGAAATATTTGGGTCGCTTTTCCTTGCGCAACAACACCTCCTCTTGCACACTTGTCTGACATGGTCTCTCTCCTCCTCAGTCTCGAACACCAGGAAACGGGGCCTCTCCCACAAAATCTCACAACTGACAACCCCGGAAAACAAAGACCCACACAAAAGTCACAAGGAAAATGGCAGCAGGAAGAAGCCAAAAAAAAAAACGAACTGCAAGACTTTTACACCAAATGCTTAGCCAAGAAAAAAACAATCACCTTAAGGCTCGAACGCAACAACAACAACACCAAGAAACTTCACGAGAAGAAACTCGGAGAAAAAACCAGCAAATGCTTAGCCAAGCAAACAAAATAAAAATCTCCCTATGAGTGAAGGTAACAACAACAACGAGAGTTTCACGAGAAGAAACTCGGAGAAAAAAAAAACCAGTAAAAAAATGAATGCGAAACACCAGAAAAACGAATGCTACAAACGAAAATAGCAAGCTTGAAAGCAAAACAGCGACTGCAAGTTTTACAGCTTCAAATGCTTAGAAGCCAAGCAAAAAAAGTTTGCAAAAAAATAAATAAATCCCACTATGACTCAAAACAACAAGAAGAATGAAGATCCCCAAACACCCAACTTTCCCAAATTCGTTCAAAAATCGCAGAAACGCAACAAATACACACAAGAGCAGCGAAGAAGATTGTTCTTCGACGACGACGAAGAAGAGAAGACGAAGAATTATACTATACGTGTACAGTATTGTACAAAGGGAAATCGGAGATTAATACGGAAACAGGAGATTAATACACTACGCTGTAGATACAAAACATGTATACGTATAATTCTGAGCAAGTGACCTGCTGATTTTAAATAGGTACAGAAAGTGGGCGGTTTTATATGACCATTTAAAGAAATAATAAATAAATAAATAGTTATGGCGACGAGCTCTCAAGTAGGTCCACTGCCGAGGATCTTAGTTGTGGCTAATTTAATTATTTTTTATTTCGAAAAATGGCGAAAAATCCACTAAAATTTATAAATTTAGCATAGTTTTTTTTTCATTTTGTGATATTATTTTTTTTTTGGTTTTTTTTTGGCAGCTTGGTAGCCTATTGGATGGGCCCAGTATTAAGGCTAGTTCCACCTGGGAATACTGTTGTGTCCAGTAAGTAGGGTTTAAGGTTTAGGGTTTAAAGTTTAGGGTTTAAGGTTTAGGGTTCAAGGTTTAGGGTTTACTTGACTCCATTTGGTGAAGAGGTGACAACTAACATGGCCTAGTGGTGACAACAAGTTGTTGAAGGTCAGGGTGGCCGAATCCCAACCAACCCCCCCCCACCAAAAGCTTGCAAGGTAGCCATGAATCCCAACAACTTGGGCTGGCCCAGCCGACAAGGCAATAGTGAACCAGCACCCACTAGCACACCATCCACTGGATGCCTTTTATTACTCAGTTGTGGATGAAACCTCAACTGGGTTAATATTTGGTTACACCTTGGTAACCACTTCCGTAAGAAATAGGTCTCATACATAGGTACCTAGGTAAGAAAAAAAAAGGTAATTACTAGGTAAGTAGATGGTTTATACATATATGTAAAAGCTGTTTTTACTACCTACCTACTAACAACCTTGATTATTGTGTTGTTAATAAGTAGGTAGGTAGTGAAAAAAAAAGAAAGAAAGAAACTAAGCTAACCACCATGGTTAGCTAGCAAACTAAAACCCAACAGAAAACTGTTTCCTGACCACTTACCATTCATCCTTCATGTTGCACTGGTCGGTGCTTGGTTCACTTTGGGCCATTCAAGAAAGTCTGGGAAGAAATTAAAAGAAATAATTACATGCTATAATGTGCCCTCCAGTTTCACTACAAAAATTCCAGGTAAACCAGGTCCAAAGACAGGGTGAAGACAGGGTGACTTTACGGATAACTATAATAGCCCAAGTTGCTTCCATTTTAGGGGAAAATTCTAGTGAAACCAGGTCCAAAGACAGGGTGAAGACAAGGTGACTTTATGGATAACTATAATAGCCCAAGTTGCTTCCCATTTTAAGGGATCCAAGGATCAGAATTCACCTTTATGATCTTTAAGGGGTTAATGATGGGTCAAAACTATCATGTTGGAAATACACAATTAGCTCCAAAAGAGTAAAAGAACACCAAAGCTCTATGTGTATGTGTATGTGTGTGTTTTTTTCTCAATTTTGTGATGTTGTCACACTTGCTATCATCCAGAAGGAGATTTAGCCAGCTATGAAAATGAAAATTTATTGAATTCCTTTTATGTCTCAGCTACTTGATTGAAACATGTGTAGAAACATGGCAAATTTTTATTATTTCAATTTTTTTGGCCATTTCTTTTTAAGAAGGGGAATATTCAACAAAGTGTAAAATTTTTGGAAGAAAAAATTCACCACAAAAAAAATAAAAAGCTACACCAAAAAATACATATGATTTTTTCTCCAATCACATGTGCAATTTGGATTGATCTTTAAGGGCAACCAACTCCACAAAATGCATTAGGCACATCAAGAGGTTTCTCAACATATAAAAGTTCCTACTAGTGTATTTTGAGGGCACCTTATTTTGGTGAAATCCCTAGTGTAAAAAGAGGAAGGATATTTGCTGTACTCCTTAAAAGAGTGGGAAGGATCTTATGTGTGAGATCCCTCTCACTTTTAAGGAATAGGCATAAGAACCTTCGTGCTCCTACACCTAGTGACCTATCTATCGTAAGTTCATATAACCTATGCCTCTTGTTGTCTGATGGATAAAAGTCCAAAGGAGGGATACTCCCAAATTGGGACACTAAGAGGCCTCACTCACGAAGGCAAAGGTGCCAGTGTGGGTGCTAGTTCACCTCAGCCCATTTTCATAAGGCCATTGTACATAGGGTAGTTGAATGAGGAAATTTTCACTATTACAAAAATATGGGTGCAATTCACTAGTCTTTGTTCATCAGATCAATGAATTCATTGCATCCCCATTAAATCTTGTTCAATGGAATTAATGAATTCACTTGATGTACTGGGACCTTTTGTTGCAAAGTTTTCTTCCTTTTGATTGCATTAGAGCTAACAAATTCTATTCAATAAAAATCAAACTCACCCTCATTTTTACCCATTCATGAGCACACACCATCACATATGAACACAATGAAAGTAGGTTTTATTTATTCATGTAATGTTAAAAGGAGATTTATCTATTTATACAACTCTATGTATGTTCATTTAAAAAACTTCACGGTTCAAAAAAGAGATTAATAATTGACTTTGTTGAAGATCCTTGGATGCCGGTTAGGGTTTCAGATTTTAGGTTGAACCCACTCTCGCCTTGCAAATTGCAAGGCACCTTTTCACAAATCCCTGGGAACTAAAGGGTGTTGGAAAAGGGTTTCTAATTGGACTACCAATTGAAGTTGCAATAATACCATTTAACTCTTAGATGGTGGGAATAAAACCCACTTTAGATGGGGGGTCCATGGTTCAAATTCCTAAGAACCAATTTGGACTCATTTGAAGCAAATTGAATCCTTGAGTTGGATCGTGCCTTGGACCTTAGCATACATCTTGGTTCTCCAAATCATGAGCTCCCCCTTTGAACTCTTTTTTTTCGGGGTCTGAACCAATTGATTTTCCTTCCAAAATGGTGCCATAGAGGTTTAAGCCTTGATTTGCCACTTTTTGGTCTTGGATCCTCATCTAAAGGCCATGGGTCCCAATTTATAGCTCTCAGTCAATAGAGTTTCTGTATTTCATTGGACCGAGGACCTTAGACGCTCATCTGAAGTGGCCCTAAGACTTCTCTTTAAGAAAACCAATGTCAATGTCAATTACCATCAAGTGTCAAATATAAATGTTGAAATAAAATTTGTTTCCCTTTGAAAAAATCTAAAATCTTGGGTAAATTCATTGTGATTAGCAAATCTAGGTAGATAAAATCGAACATCTACTAGTCACTTAATTAAAGTAATCATCTCAAAGAGAGACAATAATGCGGTTCCTCTTTTTTATTGCAAGCTCAAATCCATGTGTGGATTTTTCTTAGTTTCAAAATGAAAGTTTGTGAGGCCCAGGTCATAGGGACTTGGGCCTAAGGTCACTGAGGAGCTGGAATGGGTCAAGCCCTATTCCATTCTTCAATACATATCCAGACTCTGGAATAATAAATAGAGAGGGGATGAATTAGATGTACTAATTCCAACTCTAATTGATACAAGATTTCCTTCATTTGTTTGTTTGCTTGTTTTTCATTGTCTTCATCCCTCAAGGATAAGTTAGAAGTTTCCAATATTATAAGCTATGCCACCATGTTCACATGGCCTTTGGTTTTTTTAGTTGCTTCTTCTAATGTATCCAAGAAAAGCTTAAAACTTCAAAAAGACAACAAAAACTGGAAGTCACTAATTTTGGCACTCATGCCATAGATAAGGTTTAAGTTTGGTTAAGAGGTAAGCACTCTAAAAGTTTATTTTATTTGATTTTTGTGCTTGAAAGCACCTTCCCATGTCCAAGAGTGATTCATTAGTTGAAGGGTCCTTTGTCTCATCATATTGCAAGACCTTCCCCCCATTTGAATAAAAAAGCCTTTGGTGCTTTAAGTGGGAGAAGGCCTGCTCCAATGGGCCTATCCTGATTTGAGGGCCTACACTCTTGGGCTACCACCCTTGAGATTACAACCCTCAAATTTGGGGAGGCCCTTGGGAGCCTCTCTTTGATTTGAGGGGCCTACACCTTGGGGCTACTACCCTTGAGAGTCTACAACCCTCAAATTTTGTGGAGGACCTCGGGAGCGGGCCTCTCCTGTTTTTAGGGCCTATGTACCCTGAGGTTCCCACCTTTGAGGCTACAACCCTAAAACTTGGGGAGGCCCTTGGGAAGCAGGCCTTTCTTGTTTTGAGGACCCACACCCTGAGGCTCCCACCCTTGAGACTACAACCCTCAAATTTGGGGAGGCCTTTGGGAGTGGGCCTCTCCTGTTTTGAGGGCCTACACCCTAAGGCTCCCACCCTTGAGGCTGCAACCCTCAAGTTTGGGGAGGCCTTTGGGAGCGGGCCTCTCCTGTTTGAGGGCCTACACCCTAAGGCTCCCACCCTTGAGGCTGCAACCCTCAAATTTGGGGAGGCCCTTCGGAGCAGGCCTTCTTAACCTCCTGAGGTTGCTATTTGATGAGAATAAGTTTTTAGAAATGAACTTGATCAATCAAAATGGATGGGGTTTTGAACTGAAAGTAATTTATTTCTAGTGGGAAATTAACCAATAAATTTTTTAAAAAAATTCACAAAATCATGGTTCAAATTTACCTCCAAAAGGGTCACAATTGGAAATTATGTGTACCTTCAAACTTATGACTCTAAGGGCCACTTTAGACAAAGGTCCAAGGAGCATGGTCCAATGAAATCGAGCATTCCTATTGGTGAAGAGCTTTCAATTGATCCAAAGGTCTTTAGACAAGGGTTCAAGGTGCAATTTGTTTCAAATTGGTCCCTCGGATTTTGGTCCATGGGCCCTTGTCTAAAGTGGCCCTAAAATTACAAGAATATAGAAATTTTCTACCCTAAAAGTGGTTGGGCAGTACTAAATTGGCCCAACACAAATCACAGTTCACAAATTCACACAAGTATAAGCATCACACAAAAATAAGTGACCTAAACTCTCAAAACTAAAAGGTTATTATAGAAAAACTCAAAAAGGTTTATAAAAGGTCAAAAAGCTTCTATAAGCTTGGAACCTCATTGACATTGAATTGCATTTCAACAACAAAATAAGTCTTATGAAAAATAAACTCTCATGCAAAAAATACCTAAAGAATTTTTGAAAGTAAGAAGGACACCATGATTGAAGAGAACAAATCCCTTTCAAAATTCCTTATGAAAGGGATGTTTTGAACTCTAATTCTCTACACATGCTAAGAATCACACTTGCTTTAGAATGTGTAAACTTTGAATCTGATTATTCATTTTGGAATCCATATGTGAATGAGTAAATTGGGTCATATTTCTAACTGAGGCTTTGAGTAAAGATAAAATGGGTGTAAAAGACTTAATCTCTTAGAGATTGATTTGCATATGAAACTTGAATTTTACTCATTAGTTGATGTTTGATAATTGAGCATGACCAATCAAGCTTCATGATCTATATATTATGAAGGCTTGCACCAAACACTTGTAGGGCTGGAACATGCAACCCTTGGGATGGATGAAGTCAATAGGATAGAACCCACAAGTAGGGATTGTGTTGCTCACAAGCCCATAAAGCACTTGGAGGAATTTCTTAGAGTATCTAAAGAGCACCTTATGTTGGTGAACATGCCTCCTAGAAAAGAGTAGGGATCTTACACCTCTAAGTAGGTCCAAGACCTCTCCCACACTCAAGGAGTAGGTGAAGGAACCTTCTCACTCTTACATCACATGGTCTACCTATGTTTAAGTTCATAATAGCAAATTTGCCTATGCTTTATGATGTGTAAAGCCCATGAGTAAGGGTCATTCCCGAAAATGCAAGGTCACATGCAACTACCTCTCATTCTAGGCCCCATGCTTTGGGAATATCCCCACTCTAGGGTTTTATTTCCCTCTTTGCTAGTAGGTAAAATTTACTATTAATGTAATTTTCTCGTCTTTTCAATCGATGTTTTTTTTATTTTGAACTTTTTCAAGTTGCTTGAATGGTCACATATCCAAGGATAATATAACAAATGTGGCTATTTTCTAGTAGTCAAGGAGTAAAATTAGGTGGCAATAAAATTTGTTTATGGGGTTGCTTTGAAGGAATAGATTTTTTTGCTTGGCTTAGAAATATTTCTGAATGGGGATGTTTTTTCTTCATGTGTAGAGGAAACCATTTCTTTTGTTGACTCAAATTATTGCCTATTTGAAGAAAATTATGAGAGGTTTCTAGCAACATACAAAAGTTGCAAAACACATAGATTAGAGCCAAGAGAACACAAATTAATTCACATAGGTGAGGTTACAAAACACACAAAAACACATGCAATTATGGAGGAATTGAACCTCAGCCCTAAGTAGGACTTGGCCCTTTGCAATAGAATTGATTTGCACACTACCTACAACTAAGTACATTGCTCAAAAATGAAACTAGGAATTTTTAATTCTTTGTGTTGTGTCATTCAAACTTTTTCATTCTTGGAAGTTGCAAGCCACATATTTGGGCTAAGTGTGCTTAAAACAGTAATAGAAAACAATAACAAAAGTTAGGGCATAAAAAAAACAAGCATAGTAAGTTGAAGGAGGTAGATTCTACAAATGAACATTGAACAATAACAAAAATTCAAGTTTCAATTTGCATTGCAATCATTGTAGAATCACTAAATAACAAGACTTGTTAACTTAAAATATTTAGGGATCTTTTTCATAAGCAAGGTTGAACTTGAAAGATTTAACCACAACTTGGTAATATAATTCACATCATGGGGTTTTTTTTATGGCCTTCTTGGAATTGTTTGACATGGTGAATTTGAATATCGATGCTTGTAAGTTGAAATTTTTATGAATTTAATATTCCTAACAATGCCACATCTGCCACTTTCTTGGGTTGGCAGTAAATTGCCCCTAATAAACATCCAAGTGCAACAAATTGAAAGATTTTACAACATTGGACTGCTTCCAATACTAAAGGAAAATAACTCCCAAAGCATCCACGAACACTTGAATTGAAATCAAGCTTCAAGCTCAACAACTAAAGCCCTTATGGCTTGCAAGGATTGCACCTTCATATTTGCTACCACTCTACTGCCCATAGGTTCCTTAGTTACATGAACTATCGTCCCATCGTACTAATTGTGATGTTTGGACCAAATAGCTTAGCAATTCATCTCAACTGTGAAATGGTCAATCTTGGTAAGAAAGGTCCATAATGCACATATCATAAGAAGCCTAAGGCTTCTAACTTTTGCAAAACAATTGAATGCAAGAAATTGGGAAAACATAAAACAATTTTTGAGGTCAAAATACAAGACATGTATCTCACCTTGACACATTTTCATTTTTGCAACAAAATCACATATAAACATCACATAGATGGCTGAACTTGATTAATAAATGCACCATTTCAAGCAAAGGAATCAATTAGGTAAGAGCCAACAAAACCTCCACATCGAACAATTCAAGGTTGACATCAACTTTTGGCTCACTTGGAAAATCAATTGCCATCTTCATAAGCAAGAGCTTATTCTCCTTGAACATCCATGACCCTTTTCCTAGGCTTAACATGCTTATTTAAATGAGTCTTGATGTTTCTGAAAAATGTGTTGCCCTTGGCTTGCAACAATTTTGCAAACTTTTGAAATTCAATATGCTTCTTTCAACTTTTGCAACGATAAATGTATAGGGATTACAAACTTGACACCATTGCATGCTTGTTCAATGTTTGAATCACCAAGTTAATGCATCATGCCATGCAATGGACACCCGCTAAGAAATGAGGCATACTTTTCTTGTAGTTGCATAATTAACCCATTTTGTATCCCCTAGAAAATGCCCACTCCATCAACCCCAAAACTCATCTAGCACCTTACTAATCCTTCCCATGTTAGGCCACCATTGATGATTAGTAATTTGTCCTTTAAGCTTGAACTATAACATATGCTATAAAACATAAGATTGTACACAACAAAACAAAAAACAAAACACAAGATTCAATGGCTCCCAAATCCAAGTACTAACTCTAATGCATTCATTTTCACTCCTACAAAGCATAACAAACTCAAAAAAAAAGAACCTTGCAAAGAACATCTTATAGAGAGTTTGAATATAACTTTCTTAGTTGGGAAATTGGGAATTGCTAGAGCTTGGATTTGAGAAAAATAGTTGCAAATTGTGGCAAGAATTGCTAGAGCTTGGGATTTGAGAAAAATGGTTGCAAATTGTGGCAAGAATTGCTAGAGCTTGGGATTTGAGAAAAGTGGTTGCAAATTGTAGCTTGCTATTACTAGAGGGGGTGTTGTGCACTACCGTATAATCTAGGTGCCTAGTTGTTTACAACAACACATCAACATAAACACTTACTAAGCAAGCACAGACAAAGTCGAGTAAAACGTTGTGTGAACAAGTATTCTAAACAATATTGTAAAATTTATATTCTAAACAATATTCTAAAATTTTCCATTCTTATTTGGAACAAGTTCATTTCAACAGAATTTACTCCCTTTCTAGGTGGCAGCTATGACTTTTGTCCAAGTAGCTGCCTCTGCTTTCAAACTTGTCATGTTGACTGCTAGAAATGCACCATGAAAATATTCAAATACATGTTTAGGTAGTCACATTTAGTAGAAGAATTATGAGTTTATTAGAAGAATCTACAATTGCAGTCAATTCACAATTGAATTATAACATTTGATTTATGTTTGAAACAGAAATTTTCAAGAAAGCACACATTGAGTATTGTGCATAAAAAGTACATTTTTTTCCTTGGTTTGGATCAATGCTCTTTTTGTTTTTCAGTTTTATGATTTAGCAGATTCAGTTGTAGGTAAGCATCTAATAGGGAAGATCTCTCACTAATTAGCAACACATTTTTCACAAACTGTCCAGACTGTTGAAATGTGAAGAGTTATTTCAAAATTAGAAACTTACATCACAAACATCCTTTCAAAAAACCTCTAAATATGACATGAAATTTCCAAAATAAAAATAATACTCTCTATTACATTAGTGCGAAAAATCACACCACGAAAAAAAGGGGGGGCTAATTTGGATGATCCTTATGTAGCCTGCAGGCATGAGATCCAACCTCCCTTGCTTCTATTTGCTGCTTGATGACTTCTGGGGGGTACCAGAATTTGGCTAATAATGTGATGTTCTGAATAGCAGCTGCATAGAGGACTGATCCATAAGCATCCTGGACAAGTTCATAGTTGTCAAGAATGACATGATATGTTATGTCATTTGTGGTATCGTATCACATAAATTAGTCTTTTAAGGTACATTCACACCTAATGTTATGTCGATGTTAAGTGAAAATCTAGGTGGCATCTTATGTGGTACCCAATGTTAAATGGGTGTTTGTTTAATTTAAGTGAATGTTAACTTTAATATAAAATCTTTGTGATAAATAGGTTTAGGTTCTAAATGACTAGCTTGGTGTTAGGGGACTTAATGTGAGAGTCCTTACCACTGTGTGAATGCACCTTAGTGTCCTAATGTCATATATGATGATGATGATTCATGACTTAATATCCTGAAATGAAATTGCTAAAATATTCTGTATAATCATAACTATATTACAAAATGTGAATGCCAACTTTTGCCATTAAAAAGTGTCCATGAGCTACAAGAGGAAAAAATTACAAATTTGTATTTTGTTGGAACTAGATTCCTCCTTCTTTGTGTTATACAGCACCCTCCATTGCCATAATAATTGTTATCACTCTGCATAATTTCAAAGTCTCAAGAGCAAGGAAATAATTTAGCATTTAAATTTTATGTTCATTGAATAGGGAAATGATTTAATAGCTATTAAATCAAATCAACAGAATAAGCAAATTTTCTTTTGTCAAAACTTCTTGTTGATTTGGTTTACTTTGTTGATCAGCTGTATCTGAATCTAGTGCACAAAGGACTTTATCATGTATTCTGGGCACATTCACAGTTGAGGTACTTGTTGGACACACAACACGAAGCCTGGATTTCAACACTTTGGGTCCAAAATCAGAAAATGCTTTCACAGTTGGGGACACATGAGTAGAACATACAAGTACAGGATTTGAATACTTGGGTCAAAAAACAGAAAAAAATAATGCTTTGATAAGCTTCTATGGACAACTTTATATGGTTGTTTTGCATGCTGATTTCTTGCGTATTTTTCTGGTTTATATCAAAGTGGTGGTTATTGCCTTCTATAGTGAGAGCACAAGTGGCATACTCGTCGTAGAATTGTCCAGATGCTGCTTCAACAGACACAATTCTCAGGGATTTGATTCACTTTCTAGCTGAAGTCTTTAGTTAAATATACTTGAATCCAAGCTCCTCAAGAGGAGGTTATAGAATTTATCCAAGCTCAAAAGTTGTTAAATAATTATACAAAACCAAGCTGAATCTGAGAAGACTATTAGTACAAATCCAAGCTGCTGAAGAGGTTAATATAGCTGGAATCTTGATGAGGACTGCTAATTCCATTTCTTCTTGGTGCTCATGGATCTGAGTTAGGCTGAACAATTTGATCACTAAAACAGATTCTACCTGCCTTCAAGTTTCTGGCATTGTCAAAGAATATGGAAGATTTGAGTATTCAGGTCAACTGTTCACCAAGAAAAACAACATCACATTCTGAAATCTGGATTAATTATCAAACCTGCAATTCTTGTGTAGTCCCTCAAGGGTACACACTAGGGACTTCATAAAACAATGCCGTACCTCCCGGACAAGTTTCACAAACAGCACTGCATTTATTAAGACTTGGGTGATATGAATCTGCAACAACAAAATTGTGCAGTACACACTTGGAAGTCTAGCAAGTTTAGGTAGATTTATTAATATCCGAAGATGTCATCTTAAGCAAGTACCGTGAGCTGCATGCAGCTGGTTTGGTGGCTGAAGATTAGTTTTTGCACTTATTTTTTGTTGAATGTCCGTACCATCTGATTTCTGACTATGTTACTTCGCAGCTAGAAAGTAGTGCAGCTCCAAATTTTGGATCTTGAGCTTCTGACAGAGTGATTCGATGTTGTGGCTGGTGCAGCACATGTCGATCAAGGTGGCGATACTCAAGCTGAAACACAACAGTAAGTTCAAACTCTAACAAAGTCCCAGCAGCGCTCTTATCCTATATATGATCTAGAGGCCGAGATAGTCGATGGGCATTCGAATTCGTATTCAAACCTGCAAGAAAAAATGCCATTAATCATGAGTTATTGAGAATTCTGCAAACAAGTCTAGTCTGCTAACTGGAATAGCTCTGAATGAGATATCACTAATCTAGCTTCTGGAATGATCATGACATTTTTTGGATTGCAGAGCTACTAGATACATGAATTTAGTCTAGCTTCTGAAATCTTTGGAGGTCATGTGCAAACAAGTCGGCGGCTATGAATTGAGGTATGTCGGATTCAGAGGTTTTGGAATGTAGAGCTTAGAATTGCATTCTAGTGCACTTGTAGAGTCTTTGAACATGTGCATCAACTACAGGTCTGAAATTTAATTGCAAATATGGAGTACCGATGCCTTACCTGTTGTTTGCATTTACGGGTGGCTGGGAGTTGTACCACCGCCTCCACCACCCCCTCCACTGCTGTGAGATCCTCCTCCTCCTCCCCCGCCACCACCGCCCCCTGAAGCACCCCCTCCTCCACCTCCTCCACCACCTGACGCACCCCCACCTCCGCCTCCCCCTCCTCCTGCAGACCCGCCTCCTCCTCCGCCACC
>Ga0209208_10001868_pt1 | contig 30103 bp, 19 predicted proteins | sample S1TSphfallax_3_FD_187694 | JGI IMG/M metagenome (GOLD analysis project Ga0209208, IMG submission 187694) | Host-associated microbial communities from peat moss isolated from Minnesota, USA - S1T2_Fd - Sphagnum fallax MG (SPAdes) (version 2) | ecosystem: Host-associated > Plants > Peat moss >...
AGTTTTAATTAGAATTTTGTTGTGCTCATATATTAATTTTGTGTTTCTTCTATAAGATTAAAAATATTATCTACTTATTGTGGTAGTTTTCAAGGAATAGAAAATACCTTTTGCCAGAAGACGGTAACTACCATTGGAAGGTAATAACAAAAAGGTAGACATGAAATTTCGGGTCTACAAGGAAAATAACATTGTTCTAAATGGTAAGTAACATCCACAAAATGTTTGTAAACGCTGTAGACGGTAAGCAATAATGATGCGCTCCCAAGCTCCTTGATAGACTCAAATGTGAGTCTGAAGTGAAAACAATGGAAGAACAAGGAGTTTGGGGACACACTCCTTTGCTCGTAGCACTTTGGGGGTAAAGGGGCGTGCTCGAGCTCTAGGATGGGACTATCAAGAATGACAAGAACTTAATCACTCACACAGACCTGCACAAAATCAAACAACAAGTTGGGTTAGTGCATAATTGGAACACTTTTGGTGCTAGGATGAACCACGGGCAAACTTAGACTCACAAGACTCATCATGGCTTGGACTTGAGGGAAGCCACCACCTTCCCCCTTATGGTATACTTTGTGCCTGTCCACAAGGTCCACATCCAAATGGCATTTTTTCCTGAGACTCCCAAATGGGAGTCCCAAAATTCCCAAAGTTGGGACTCCCACAACTTTGGGGCCCATAACTTTTTGTGCAGACCTCCGATTGAGATGAGGTCTAAAGCGAAGTTGTAGCCCTCCTCAAAAACCTTTCTAGCAATATGTCACACGCCACCTGAACGCAAGGAAATTGGGTTGATTCCTGACTTTTAGTGGTCAAGAATCAAATTGTCAATTTGACTCCCGACCTTTCTTTTGGCCATAACTTGTGTTTTAAGTGTCCAAATGGGTCATGCGAGCCCATTTTAAACATTTACGTTTCAATAGTTTTCCAATGATATAAATAAATCTTCAATCCATTGGGTTTTGACTTTTGCAATCGCTCTCTAAAAATTCAGGAGTCCACTGGGACTCCAAACTCCCAAAGTGGAAGTTCACTGGGGAGTGTGAGGGTTCATTCCCTCACACTTTCTTTCACTCGTAGGCTTCCTCTTGGCTCGCAACCTTGCAAGCCCTTGCCTTGGTCATGAGCCCAAGGCTAGGGTTATGACAAATAACCACAAAGGTTTTGAAGGTGTTGTAAATGGTGAGTAATAGCCATAAAGGGTTTATAGGCATTGTAGATGGTAGGCAAAATTTGTAGGAGGTCTATAGGGGGTTGTGGCTAATTTTGAAGGCTACAAAAGATGATAGTTGTTGTAAGATTATAATTGCAACATAACAATAGGTAGACAAAAAATAATTACTACTTTCAAATCTTTCCATTTTCTTGTTATTTCTTTTTTATTTGGCAACCTTTTTTGTGTTGGTAATTAGGTTGTTGAATCCCATGGTTTTACATGGTTGCCGAATGGTAAGCATTAATATTCTAGCATCATTTCATTCTAAATTTTTTTTTTCAACATGTTATTTAAAAATATATAAATTATATTTAATAACAATTCACTAGTACAAAAGTGGGGTGTAGTTCATTAGCCTAAACCATTTTGGGATTTTAAAAGTGAAATAAGTTCACTAGACTTAGTGAATTCACCTTGGTTAAAGTTATTTCATTGTAATATCACTATGTAAACATCATGTTTCACTACTAATTGACATAATTCATTATTATAATTTACTATGGTAAATATGTTTATTTTTATGTTGTTGTTTTAAATACCCTATGTTATTTTATGATATGCCTTATATTATATTAGGCTACTTTAGATATTCTAACTTATATCCTAAGTTATCATAGGCTATTATAAATTAAATTATCATGCATTATTCTACCTTAAGGTATCATAACTAGTTTATTATAGGGTTTTTACTTCCAAATATTTTAAATTAAATTATTCCACTAAACTTAGGCTATATTTTAAGTTATTTTATTTTAATTTAATATATGTTATTTCAAGTTATACTTTAAGTTATTCAAGGTTATTTTATTTTTGTTATTATAAGTTGTTTTATCCTAAGTATAACAACTTTAAATAATCTAAAATGAAATATAATGGCTTAAAGTAAAATAACATAGACTAACAAATAATATCCTATGAATTTTTTAAAAATAACCTACAATAAAATAACTATCAATAGCCTATGACAATATAGCTTAAAATATTTAATAATAATTTATAATAAAATACTCACCAATAAAATAACCATTAATAAAAAAGCTCCTCAATAACCATTAATAACATATGAAAATTTAATCTAAAATAACCATCAATAACAACCAATAGAATAGTTATTAATAACCATCAATAGCATGTGGTAATTTAACCTAAAATAATCATTAATAGCCATTAGTAGCCTCTGGTAATTTAACTTAAAATAATCATCAATAGCCATTAATAGAATAACCACTAAAAACCACCAATAAAATAATTATTAATAACCACCAATATAATAACCAACAATAGCCACAACTAACCACAAATAGCTTATGGTAATATAACTTAGAATAACCAATAATAACATAAGGTGAAATAACTTTCAATAACCAAAAGTAACCAACAATAATCTCACATAATTGAAAATAGCCTAAAATGAAATAATTTAAAATAGAAAAAAGACTTATAGTAGTCGCAAATAACTTAAAATGAAATAATCTACAATAGCCAAAAATAACATACAATAACAAAAAAAACTAACAATAGTCGAAAATAGCTTAAGGTGAAATAACAAAAAATTGCCATAAATAGCCGTAAATAATGTGGGGTGAAATAACTTATAACAATGAAAGATATCATTAAAATAATTGAAAGTAACCTAGCATAGGTAGTATTATTATATTAACAAAAATCTTATCCATTTTTATTTTTTTAAATTTCAAATGAATGGTTATTGAAATGTTATTCAACAATGATATTCAAAAAAACATTTGTTCAAATGATTTTACATTTTCAAAACGAAATAAATGTAATTATGTACATTATTGAAAAACAAAATTAAACTTTAATCATTTCATTTGAACAAAATTTCGATAAGATATGAATTTTCAAAATTTATGTTTTTGTAATGTTTAAAATGAAGTATTTGATAAATAAAATGCAATGTAACACAATATCACAATAAGTGTGCAGGCTTGATGGTAGGGGTGTTTGCCTCCATCCTAAAGGTGAAGAGATCAAACCTCACAAATGGTGTGTTGGTGGTTAACAATGGTATGTTGATTGAATATTTTCCTATGTAATTGCTTAAAATAAGTGCCTATTTAAGTTGATTACATGGCCTATGTACTTGGGCTAGGTTTTTAACCTAACATAAGTAATGACACATGTTAATAATTCAAAGGCTGAAAATATGAAATAATTTAAATTTAATTGGTTTCCATGTTACCTAGTTAATTAACTATCAAGTGAAATAGCTTGATAAATTTGCATTTCACTTGAAAATAATTTTATTTCATTAACTATTAGTGGACCAATTCATTGTCCGTAACAACTAGTGCCCGTTCACTTAGGCATTGACCAATTTCACCATGATAAAAATGTTCAAATTCACTCAAAATATAGTGAAATCTAAAATGAATTAGGATGCATTTTGGTGTAGTGGCTACAAAAATGGGTAAATGCAAGTTAAAGTGGCTCCTTTTTTGTGTCCTTATGGACTTTTTGCAAAGTGTATTCTATTCAAATGCCACAAACGCATTATAAAATCATCAATTTGAAAAAAATATTTATGGACTAAAATTGCCAATTTGAATAAGAATATTATTAAAGGGTGAAATTCAATAAACATACACAATCATATAGTAATGAACTTGTAAAGTGGACATATGGAATTATAATCTAGGTTTTGCATTAACATTCAAATGCATTTTTTGTTATGATTTCATTTCAATATTTTTTATAGGGACTCAATATATGATACATGATGGAAAAAAAAAATGGATTGAGAAAAATATCAATTTGTTTTAACTAAAAAATAACTATGGACTTTTGAATGACCAATTTTAGACATTATTTTTAAAAGTCCCAATCTTGGTCATTTTTTATTAGATTAATATTTGTTTCCCCCTTAACATGTACGATGAAAATTTTTCTAGATAGCTAGCCTTTTATATGGAATTTATTAATTTAAGGCAAAAATCCTTTAAGGTGTACCACACAAGATGAAAAAGGTTTAGTCCTTACTACAGTCCTTTTTTACTCTATATTTTGATCTCCATGAAAAATAATGAATCAAAAGTTGTCAAATTTTTAGAAGGACTATATTTTAAACCATTACAATTCTAGATTACATCATAATCATCCGTAAATGTATCTTTACATGGTAAAAAAAACTGGGTAAAAAGGACAAAAAAAGGTGATATGACGAGATTTTAGTACACCTTAAAAAAATTGCACCCTTGATTAATCACCACATAGGGCCCTCCACAATGATTTTTTACTATTTTTTTTCATTCTAGTGTTAAATTTTCCATGTATGTGGACTTTTGAAATTGGGACTCTTACCACTTTTGAGCCATCATAGTTTGCATCTACCCAAATCAAAGACAAAATTTGACCAATAATGCATTAAAAATACATATATGCACAATTATGACTTTAATAATGTTTTGAAAACAAAATTAGACCTTCATATTGGGTGGAAATAAAAATATGAAACAAAAACATATTATAATACCCATGTTTCTCATCAAAACTATTTTTTATATTTTATCTTGAACTTCTCTATATCTTAAAAACTACTTCCTCTTCTCTTTATCATAATTCCTCATCATCTTCCAATGTTAAAATCAATTCCCAGTCATCAACAATATTTCTTTAAAAATCCTTTTCGAATTCTTGCCATAAATTTCAATTTGAATCAATCGTCATAAATCTTAATCCTAAACAATCTTGCTACACTTATGTCCACCTTGTCAAATGTTGATACTACCTTTGTCCAGTCTATCCAATAAGGGACAACACAATTCCACCTTTAATAGGGCCTATTGTTGAGGTTGACACAATGCAATTTCAACCCATTGCCTTGAATGTCAAAATGACAAAATTCAACCAAATATAGATAATTCATGTGTTTCCTTCCCCCTAACCTTTTTTATAATTTATTTTTCTCTCACTTTCCTCCTCAAACTCTAGGGTACTATAAGCCCCAATCGAAATTCAACTCCTCATAAAGTTATGCACAAAAAATTAAGAAAATGATATGAAATTGTTTCCACATTTTTTCACCTTACAATAGACAAATAAGAAAATGTTACAACAAAGCAAAAAGAAACCCAAGAAAATTGGAAAAACTTGATCTCAAGATTCTTCACCTCAAAACAAACAAATTAAAACAATATTGCAACAAAACATCACAAAACCAAAATTTGAACTCATGAAATTACCAAAATAAGAACAAACTATAATTTCAAATTCAAAAAACTTTTTAAAAAAGCCTAAACTAACCGAACCATGGCACTTGCTGCAAATTACAAATCTTGTGCAAACGTAAACTAATTTTCATTAATTGCGCAAAATTCAAAAAATATTTCTTGGTTTTCAAATCCTATTCACTTTCATGTTGAAGGAATCCAAGCCCAAAAGCTAAGCAAAGGAACTTATATAGACATTCACATCATCAAAACAAACATATATGGTAATAGTCATTTCAACAAACAAACACATAATTCTTCACAAAGCTTTGGAGTTTCGAAAACCAAGAATGAGATTCTAGAGCACAAAAACAAGTATTATCCTATGTAACTAAAAAACTTAAACCCTTTCCGCATTATGATTATATTACTTGCTTATAAATATCTCATTGGGCTATGTTCACATTAATGTCACACATAGGATGTCCTCATGACTATGTCATCATGCATTGGTAAAACCATATGTCCCATGCTAGTATCAGAACGATACATCTTGAGTTTTGCAATTAGCTTTGTGACTACATCCTAATCAAGAAGGAAATATGTAATTAGTCATTCATAAGTTGTTAAACCCATGTTGTTTCACCCATTTAGTTGCAAAGGACATTTAATCACAAAGTCCAATCATCTTCTTGACTATGATTTTTTATTTTTGGCTTAATATTTAAATTCCATGTCATTGATGACCTTGGTATGACCTGTAAAATGCATGCCATCTCAACTTAGTCACTTTATTCAACTAAATGCTACAAATGATGTTTTGATGGATGGATGACATGTGTTAAAAATTTATAAACATATCATGAATCATTGCACATGACCAAAAATCAACCTAATTTAGCCCGTGTAATTAACGTAGCCAAAAGGCAACCTAACTTAACTTAGCTAAGTTAGCTACCTATGTTAGGCAACATAGGCTACCTAACCTAGATTAAGTGCCCTAGATTAAAAACAAGTGTCAAACTCTTACCCTAAGAAGCATAGACTAGGTTACTTAACTTAAGCCAAGTGGCTTAACTATCATAGGTTACAAGAGTGAACATTTGAACCCCTCACCTTCACTTTGGGGTTCAAGTTCTTATCCATTACACGACAACATTTTTTTATATTAATTATATTTAACACAAAGTTATAAAGCTCAAAATTTGTAGCCTTGAATTGACCTTAGCCACCTTAGGTTGATTTAATACTACCTATTAACCTAGCCTAGACCTACACCTCCCCAAGTTGATTTAAGATGAACTAATTTGTCAATTTATATTACTTACTAACCTAGCTTAGGTTAACTTAGGCATTTTTATGCTAAGAACGAAACCTAGGATAATTATGTCGCATCATAGTTGCATTTAGTCACATCATAGTTACATCTAGTTGCACAAACTTGATAAAAATATTTTGTAATGAATCTACCTAGGTTGACTTGGCAAAAAGCCTAAAAGTTAGGAACCTAGGTTAACCTATTAGTAAGGTAACCTATTTTAGGTATATTTAAACATTATAGATGTAGTAAATTTTTAATATCTAATTAACTAACTTACAAGGTAGCCTATATTACAAAATAGGTTTTTACTAAGTAGGTAGCCTACATATATAACTTAATTTAATAAGTATGTTAACCTAATATAATGTGTTAAATAGTTAAAAAATCAAATAATTATGTCACCTTTTTCAAAATGGCTATTAATATTGTAGTCATAATTACAATTAACAATATATTATATAGTACACATGCATGTGAATTCATGACTTCAAAAACTTCATTGCACACAAAAAATTATGGCATGCCATGACAAATATTGGTGCCATAAATTCAAGACACACAAAAATTTATGGTGTCACAAAAAATCATAAATTGCCATGAAAATTTGTAATACCTTATTGCCAAATGGTAGGCCATGTCATCATCACATGGAAGACCAAGTTGTTATTAATCGCAAAGGACAATAATATTTTCAATTAGTTAATAAATGAGATTAATTCATCAAATCAATGACATGAATCATGATGTGAAGTTATTGTCATAAGTCATGAGGTGTTGCAACTATTAGTCAACCTCATTGCCATGTGGCATGCCACGTTAGCATCACACAACCATAAGTTATTTACCAAAAGTTGCAATAATCAATGGAATTTTGTAATCATCTAATTTTGGATGATTAAAAATACATTAAAAATACAATTTAATTTTTCGATATTTGTGTAAGAACTAACAAGTTGTGATATCAAGTATAGTTGCAAAAGCATAATGCCACGTGGCACCACAATGTCCTTTAAAATTATGCAATCATTAACATGAACTTGTAATTAAAATTGTAATAAAAAAATAGTAGTCGTTTTATTAAATGGTTGTAAAACCCAAGATGTGTTGTTGTGTATTTATAGTTCATTAGTGTAGCTTGTGCATGTTGGCCCAAGTGTGAACACATTGAGGGCTTAGTTGATTTTTCCTTCCAAACCCAATTTTTGCAATTTGTTTAAATTTCTAGCAACAAAATCCATTTAAAATTTGATATCTTCCACACCTTAGCTTTGAAAATTGTGAAACTAACTTTATTAAATCTAATTCATTGAGAGCTTATGAATAACACCAAATATGCTTCCAAGTTTCCAATTATTATTTTTAATTTAGTTTTCATTCAAAAAATGGTTCAATAATCAATAACTTCCACATTATAACTCCAAACAATTTCAAACAAGTCAATGCACCCCTACTCATTGAAAGCTTTCCAAAGATACCAAGAGTCCAACATGAAATGTTGTGGTTGGAGATTTCAGCGTGACAAATGAAACAAACTACCTTATTTCATAAATATATATTTAAGAAGATTTTTTTTCATATATTTAAGGGTTTAATTGGCAAATTATGTATAGCTGACATGTTTTTGCATAGTGATAATTGGGACATAAATTTGGATTGACCATTGATATTTCAAATTAGACAAATAAACAAACTTTACTTGTCACCATAATAAAAATTGATAATTAGGTCAAATTGGTTAATAGACAACCACAAGTGTCCCCATTCTACAATTTATATATGATGTTGATTAATCAACAATGTTTGAAAATTCACAAACATATAATTAACATGTGCATGACCAAAACATTAAAACTTGATAAAATTGGCCACCAACATGTAAAAATTAATTTTAACAAACATTAAAATGTGTCCTAGTCAAAACATTACATACGAAGATACATTTGTCAACCTTAATGTGGAAATAACTTGATTATTAATGAAAATTTCAACCTAACTTCATGACGTGCTTCATGGCACATTTCATGCATGCTTGATGACATGTGTTTGTCAAGGAACACATGTTTACACTATTGGTCCTCATCCCACCTCCCCCTCCCTTCAATTAGATCATTGTAATGTTATTATGTTAATAGCTTCTTATGTAAACATGCATTTAATTCTCTTCTTGTGCACATGACCTAAGCTTTTTGTTCAATGTCCTAATGAATGTATGGTGTAAGAACTATCACCTTGTGCAAAACAATGTTTGTCATTGCTAGGATTCCAATGAAAAGTATGTGGTGATGATTTCTCACCCATGATCACATTCTTGAAATGTCGGCAATCCAAATATGAATCCAAATGAAGCTTCTGCACAATAATGGTGCATATCATTTATTACCCCAAGATTATAATTCAACCCGTCACATTTTATATTTAATTTAATCACATTTTGACTATAATAATAACATTGTAGTCACCTTTCCTTCTTGAGCACACAACTTTTATATTTTAAATTTTCATGCACCAATTGTCCCACAATCCAAAATTAGTTATGGGCATTCTTTAAAATATGACATTTCAATGTAATATCCATGGGGACATATCGAAACAATGTAAGGGAGTAACATCTATAGTAAAAGTTTGATACTTGATGAATCCATGATGAATCTTGATTGCAATTGAAGTTGAAATACAATTAAATCCCTTTTCCATTCGCTTTGTGCAAGTGAGTTAATGATTAATGATTTTTTACGACTTATAGAATTTTGAAAAGGTGGCTATTATCACTTATTTTAGATAATGATTCAACAAATGGAGGCAAATAAAACAAGTAAATATTTTGTGAAGTGTGTACATGGATTTTTCAAATTTGGTAATAGTTTTTTTCCCCTTTAGTTAGTAACTATTAGATGACTTGCACAATTGATATTAATTGGTGCCCTTCCAAATTGAACTAATGAAAAGATAGAAAAGTCCAAGTAGTAATTCATATAACTTTTAGGTTATCATTATTTGGACACTAAAGAAAAAATGAGTAATATTGTGTCCAATAACTACAAGTCATTAAGGAAAATCTATGTTAACATTGTGGTAGCCTTTCATAAACAATCCTAGGGCTTGAACTTTCAAGATCACAAAATTATAGTTGCGAAAGCATAAATTTGGCCTTGGTCAACATCAAAAACCAAAACAAAACAAATCAAACCAAAATAAAATCAAATAAAAAAATTGGAATTGAACTAGAAATGACAATGTAAACAATAAGAAGCACATAGGCACCAATTTTTTTTTTAAAAAAACATAAATTAAATAAGGAATAAAAATTAAAATGAGCATACAACCAAAAAACAACAAAACAAGTTCATGCAATAATATAACATTAAGAAAACAACAAAGAAACTATATAGCAAAATAAATAGTAAAAAAAGTCCATACAACAATACAATAGCAAAATGGATAGTAAAGTAAACATGCAATAAAAAAATGAAGTAAACAATATAAAACACATATAAACATCCAAGAACAATTAACATGCAATGGATTCATGGAATGAACATCCAAATTGAGACCAACTTTGTCATCATTGAGAGACTAGTAACAAAATTATTTACCACTAATTTGATGTTTTGCTCGTTCAAATCATGAAAGCATGTGTCATATGGAAAAGTACGTGCAAACAGTTTAAGGAAACATTCCAACAATGGTGTGGAGGTGTTTATTGATGTAATTTTTCAAATTTGATTTTAGGAAATATAAGGTGGAGAAGGTGTGTTCATTTCCATATCCAAAGTGCTCGAAGACAAAATGGATGGTAATTTTTTTTGCTACCTTCAAGGGTGCACTTGCACCTTCAAGATTTTGATAGGTTTGAAGTGTCACTCACAACAATGGTGTGATTTTTATCAACATCATATATGATGATTGAACTTATTTTTGACATCAATTTGAAGTCAATATTGTGGATAATAAATTTTCATAACATCCATGAATGAGATGTTGGGAACCTTGAAATCAATATTCACATGAAAGATTCAACCACAATTGTAAAATACACTTCACTTACATCAAATGTCATGTACATTAGATAGTGTACAACAAACAAATGAGTAGTGAAACACTTAAAACCATTATAATAAACATTGGGAGTAAACCAAGTTTCAAGTTTTACTAAATTCATCTTTCATTATAAACAATACTACTTGAAGCTTAAACCAAGTTGAAATTTTTTTTGGAACATTTAATCAATTAGTCATGAATATTAAAAAAATAATTATAAACAATTTAGAAATTATAAATAGGCTCCTTTTTTAATTGCATGGTGTAACATCTCAAATCCTCAATAAAAAGCTTTTCATCATATGGTCAAAAACAAACTTTTTATACTCTCAACCAAAGCTTTTAATTTGATATTGTAGTATTTTTATAACTTTGATACATGTTTGTCAAAAAAAAAAATCATTTTCAAAATTTCAATTTGAAAAATAATAATTCTTGAAGATCCAACAATTTCCTTCATATTTTATTATTTGAAAAAAACATAATTTTTAAATTTTTTAAAAGAAAGGTCTAGTTGATATTGAAGTTGAGAAGGTAGTAAAGTAAGTAAAGATCCTAAAACCAAGGTCACATGTGTTCAAAGTTACATGTTAAATAAGGTATTTTCATGTTAAAGATGACCACCAAGAAGATGTCACAAACATAGTTTTGTTACAGATAACAACCAAAATAACTGTAGATTGTTAGTTAATTATCAAATATTACAAAAATGATGTATTAGGTCATTTAGGTACATACCAATGGTCAATAGTTGATAATATTTGTATTGTTACATGTCATAAGTTGATAGTCATAAAATCATTTATATAGATAAATTTTTTTTTGTCATAGCCAAAATAAAATTACACTTTTTGCAATTTCCATTTTTTAGGGCTACAACGTATTGAGTCAACATTATTTTCTATAGTTATACTTTTTGAAAACGAAAATTCAACGCATGGCCTCTATTTTATGCCCATAGTTTAACAAGAATTTAAAAAGTCCTTTAAAAAATTCATAGGTGAAATTCCTTAACATGAAGACACCTACTAATGTTTTTAATATAATTAAACAAGGAATATAATACCAAGCTATACTACTCATATTATGTTGTCTTTAAAATGGCTTCAAAGTATCTTTTGTTGTAATCACACATTCTAAAACAAATTGAACATCTATAGGGATTTAAAGTAGAGGTGCGTGCATTGATGGTATTAGGTATTTTTACCTTACAAAATTGGGAAATGCACCTAATGTGATATAGACTTAATGTTATGCAAAGTGTTCAATTTCATTTGAACCTACTAAGTTGGCCACAAAAGTTTTTAAAATTTACAAATGATTGAAATCTATGCAACTTCTATTACACACATTTTAGCAATTCACTACTTTTTATCAAAGAAAACATAACAATAAACACACATGCAAAATTGGAGATGAATTTTTTTAGAAGGAATGAAAAAAATTCTACAATGATATTAATGATTACAACAATTTGTTGCAAATATATGATTTGTAGCCCACCAACAGACTATTAATAACAAACATATGAATGGAAAACATCAATGCAATTAGTTACAAATTTGAACAAGTTGTTTTGCATCTTTCACAATAGGAAAATATCTCTTAATTCACTTGAACCCTTTCACCAACAAATTTAAAAATGAACCCAAAATGTGTAACTTGAAAAATCAAAGCACAAATATCCAACACATGGGGTGCTAAGGTCCAATGGACTTGGCTTCCATTTCATATGCACAATTTTATACTTGTAACCAAGTCTTAGAATTCTTTGAAAACATTTAACATATATGTACATAGTTTTTGGATTTGAATAATGAAAGTACAATTGTCCTTGGCAAATTTTGATGGTTGCAACACAATCACAAACAAACACATTTTTTTTGGTACAATTTAATCAAGCCATGGATTGATTCCAACATGGAAAACAAACAAGAAAGACAATTAAAAAATATATCAAAATAAGTTTTGTCAGTGATGATGAATGAATTATTTGAATATCGTTTCTTGCTAACAATTTCATGTACATGAACATCAAATATTTTTCTAGATGGAACATGTTGTTCCAACATGTTATGAGTTATTCCACAAGAGTTCAAGTTCCATTTTACTTTCATAAAGTTTATCACAATCATGAAAACTATAACAATGGTAAATGTTTTTACAAAGCAAATGGAATTCAGGACAAACTATGGCAAGAACATATTTAAATCTTAATCTAACCATAAAACATGATAATAAAAAATAAGAACATGATGCACATTTAATAAAAAGGTTTAAATGAAATTTTATTCTAATAATGTACGAAAATATAAACATGAAGGAAATAATATTATGGTGCAAGATTATACTTTATATTGATGTTGAACACACCAAAGGCAATGGGGGAGGGGAACTACTTTTATTTATACCCATTTGGGGGTTTAGTTCACAAAGCTCCACTTAGAATTTTGGAATTTGGCCCACCATCCAAAGAACCATCATGAACACCTTCTTAATCACACATTATGGATAAGAAATAGACATTGGTGATTGAATTTCCTTCATTATAGATGAAAATGTCAATGATGGATGAATTTTATTCATGTGAATGAATTTATATAATGGATGAAAGGCGAGCACAGTAGCAAATGAATTCATCCATGTTACATATGAAAAGTGAACGTTCATGAATGAATTTCATCCATGGTGATATTGGTAGTGATATTCAAGGAATATATTAATTTTACGAGTAATTTTGTGTAAACCCATCCTTGGGTGGTACCACTAGAAACGTCACACCTTGATTTTCCTATGGGTAAAAAATAATCAAAGGAATCACCCAAGTGAATGGACATTCTTTAAAATTGCATTTTTGCATGTTTGAAATTTCACAAGTGAAGCATAATATTTTGAATTGTCATAATGTTTTTTGGGATACCTTCCATTAATTGCAAAGTTTATATGGTCAAAACTTGACACAAATCAAAAATGTTTTTTCATGTTCAAAACATTCAAACTTCGAGAGTGGACAATGTTTGTTTTTTCCAAACATCTTTTTTTTACCAAATGTGCACCATTCCTTTTGAAAATTGAAGAGGATTTTAACATTAATGATTAGAAGGGCAACAAGGACTTGAATTGATGAATTTTTTTTTATAACTAATTTGAACACATTTGGCTCAAAAATGCTTTTGACCTTGAAAATTATGGATTTTGAAAACATGCCTTTAACAAAAGTTGTTCATATTTATGTGATAGAAGGCATGAATGCATAATATACATGATATAAAATCAATTTGTAGTCAAAATGTATTTATATGTAAAATGTAGTGTTAAACAAGGTACATGAAATAAAAAATTTAATGTTATAAACCAACAAAAAAAAATGACACATGTCATGTGTAGTTCTTGGAAAAGGACTTTTACCTTGGCATCCTTGGCTCCTTTGATTATGTTTTCACCCCTACACCCATCAAACTTTGAAAAATCATAAGAAACATTTAAATAAACATTTTCATTATTTTTTAAGAATATATTTATTAGGTTCCATAGATTTTGAAATAGGTGTATTAATATAATTCATGAATGTTCATATAATATTTTACATGCTAATTACATTTAAAAAAAGGAAAAAAATCCCTTGGATGGTATTTGTGGTCCATTCAAGCAAACCAACACCCAAAAACTTGACATCATAAAAGAAGCTTGATGCTTTCAAGTTCCTATTATTAAATTTGCACAAAGCAAAAGGAGGGGGAAGTGCCAAACTAAGAAAAAACACAACCAATGCAAAAACAACAAAACATGAACGAACATGTTAAAGAGATATTTGAAATGTGAACATGGTGAGTAGGAGTGAATAAAAATAAGTAGGAACAATTAGTGCCAAGTAAGAATAAATGACAGTAAACAAAAGTGAGTGGCATCAAACAAGAACAAGCAATGCCAAATAGGAGCTAGTGGATTGAGCAAGCACGAGTGACAATGAGTAGGAGCAAATTGTGCCAAATAAAAATGAATGGGGATGAAGAAGAGTTAATGGTGACAAGCAATGATTAGCAACGTGCAAAATAAGAAGAGAAGGAAGAACAATGGAAAAGTTGTAGCAAAGAAAAAAAATGAGGAGTTCCATGTTGTTTTGCAAACTATAAACTTGCAAACAAAGAAAAGAAAAAAGAACACAAAATACGTTTACCTTTAGAAGATTCACTAATTAAATAATAACACCAAACAAACAACAACAAATCAACGACGTAAAAAAAAGTGAAGCACCTAGGAAAGTGGAGGTGCTTTATGTTCATGTAGAAGAATGTTCCACATAAACAACTATTGCGTAATGCCACCTTAAACCTTAAGTTTATTTTTTTAACTTTATAAAATTTGACCATGCTACCTTTTGATATTGTGCTAAGGTATCAAAACTTTGATTTTTCTCTAAAGGGGCTAGTTGCCAAGGGGTTTTTGGTTCCCATTTTATTGAGAACCAATAGGGAGAGTCTCATATAAATGTATCACCAAGGGTGATACTTGATAGTCTTGAAAGTGAAAATTGACTTGAAACCACGGCTGCTTTTCATCTTTTTGTTAATACCCACCCAACATTGGTCATAAGGCATGCACATGATAATATGATAAATCATGATCATATGTATTATAATTGCATTGATATGACCAATGATCAATATTTGTTAATGAAATATTTCACATTTGAACTAAAGAATATATGAGTTCGGCATGGAATTAGAGTGAGAAACTATTAAATGACCAACTAGATTAACATTTTTTCAATCGATGAATTTTTTTTCCAAAAAGTGAAATTAAAAATTGAAAAATTGAATAGGAAGAAATAGCCTAAAAACAAATCAAATATGTGATTGGACAACATTAAGGTTTTGGGTTTTGAAGCTTCTAGTTAAGGTTGCTTGTGAATGGTGACCTTTAAACTTTTTTGTTTTTTCATTCATGAAGGATGACAACCATGGTGGTCTTATGGTGTCTAAGGAACTTTATGGGTGGTGAAAAGGCGAGTGTGTTTTTTTTTTAGTTTGTGATTTTGCTATTTGTGTTGGAGGATTTGGGGATGGAGACGAAAAGGAGTTGCCCAGATAAAGGTGGAGGTGATCAAAATCATATTAGTTTATGTTCTAGAATGTTGTGCTTGTAGGTTGTGTTGTTGAAATGCTATGTTTGGGCCATGTAACAAAGACAATTGAATAAAAAAAAGTTTATGTGAGTGAGGTGGATAGCACATCGTAAGTTGTTTACACATAGTCATCAATCTTCATTAGCCCTTTCTTTTGGTTACAAAGTGATTATGAAAGTTTTCAATTGCCGAAAGTGAGAAAAAATTTTGTAAACCCTAAACTTGTGAAATTTTTATTCTTGCTTTTCAATGTCTAGCCAAAAGTTACACAAGGATGATCATAGACTGGACCTTCATGTCTAATTTATAACCATATTGGATACTAAATCTTCCTAAGGATGATTGTCATAAAGACATTCTTATAAAATAAAAAACCACCATACTAGATCGAGTTGAAGAAGATTAGACTCCAAATTTCTCATTCATTACTGATTGGGTTTTCAAAGTTGGTTTGAAAAGAGTGAGTCTTCCAGAGACTTTATACTTTGAGTGGAGACTGAAAGGATTCTTTATTGTTGATTACAGATTTATACTGCCCCCTTCACTCACTAGCACAACATCCAATGCACATTGATTCTTACAATTAAAAGCCTCATCATAGTGTGAGGGAGTAAATGCCCACTTTCAACTAGTATTAATACCAACCCAAAAAATTCACACCCATTTCACAGCCCTTGCTTCCTATGCTTTTTGCTTCTTTAGTGACAATTATAAAACCTCAATTTACTCCATCTTTAAGCACATTCAATTTGATCATAAACCCAATATAGGCTACCATGATGGGGGATTATGTGACCCAGCAACCACCACTGCACAATCAGCTGGAAAAAACCCATTATGATTCATATTAAGGTCTGGGGTGGCAGATTATGTCATTTTTGCTTGACCACATTATATGCCATAATCTTCTGATGATGTTCATCCGCTCATAATAATGATCAAAAAGTGTGTGTTCAACATGATTTAACAAAACACCGTTGTCTTTTGAAAAAAATGCATTTTTTTTTTTTAGTCTAAAGTCCCAAAATATCCAATGGAATTTTTTGAAAAAATCGCAAAACTTTTGGAAACCATAAAAGTTTTGTGGAGAAAAAAATATTTAAGAAAAGAAAAAGAAAAGAAAAGAAACCTCACTCCTGAGTCCTCTCTCAATCCACTCGCCAAGAAGTTTACTAGTAAGTTAATGAGCTTGTGTGATGGTGAGGTGGTGCACCTGCAGAGGAAGATTGAGTAACTTACAAATAGAGGAGGAGTAAATGAGAAGTGATGAGCATGACACCCAAAACCCCCAATTCCCCTACCACCCCAAATAATAAATAGCCTACCCACAAATTTCATTTTCAAACCTTCTTCTTTGTGTCACAAAAGAAGATTAATATCATCAAGTTTGATCAAACCCATCAAGTGTTCATTAATGCACCAATCACATAATAATAATAATAAGTAACTACTTTGCATAGTAGGTACACTTATTATTACTGAGTATTATTATGTCCCTAATTAGGACATTACATAATCACCTAATTACATTTTAAAGACACTAATTGCATACTGTATTACGACAGTAATTATGACATTTATTAACTATCAATGGGTTACTTAGGTATTGCCCCATACAGTTTGCCTCTTTTTTTTAATTGATTTTTTCATTAGTTATGGATGGCAAACACACAATTGGATTTAGGTTTTGTTGTTGTTCCAAGTTGTTACTTCAGATTTGCACATTGATATGAGCATAATATTTCTCTGTTGCAATAATGTAAGAATTTGTGATATTTTGAAGAAGAGTTGGATTGAGAATGCCTCTCTCTTTTTTTTTGGGGGGGGGTTTACTTCAATTTTCTCAAGCTTTGTTGTAGTTGTTGTTGTTATTGAGGAGGAGGAGGAGGAGGAGGAGGAAGAAGAAGAAGAAAGAAAACTTAACCTGCATTTCTCATTTGGAAGAGTTAGTTGCAGTGATTAGACTCGCAGTTTTTTCTTCTTCAATTTTTTGGGTCAGCTTTTGTTGGTGTTATTGTTGTTGCTGTTGAGAGGACGAAGAAGAAGACTTCAAGTTGCATAAATGTCGCTTGCAATCAAAGAATTGGTTTGCACCCAATTTGCAATTTGGAATAGTTAGTGGCAGTAATCAGATTCACAGTTTTTTCTTCTTCAAATTTTGTCAAATTTGTCGTTGTTGTTGTTGAGAGGTTGAAGAAGAAGGAGGAGGAGGAGGAGGCTTTAAGCTGCATTTCCTCGGTTGCAATCAATCAATGAATTTGCATTTTGAAGAAGAGTTGTAGTGAGAATATTCGAAGCTATTTTCTTCTTCTTTTTCAAGGTTTTGTTAACTGTTGTTGTTAAGAAGAGGAAGAGGAGGAGGAGGAAGAAGATCCAGTACTAGTTGAAGCTGCAGCTGGTGTTTTTGGGTGTGAGTCAAGTGTGGTTCTGTTTTGTAAGCATCATCATGCAGCAGCAAGGCAAACTAACGCCTCCTGAATGCCAGTCCTTGCAGGACATGACATATCAAACAGAGCAGATGAACTCCAGAAAAAATGCAACCAGCTCACAGTCGTCATGGATGTTGTTGCAAGAAAACAACAACAACAACAACAACAACAACTACAATTGCAGACTTTCTCCAGTGCCTGCAGCATCCACTAGCTTTTCTAGCACCGCATCCTTGGTGCCCAATTCCCTTGACCTGCTGCATAGACCGTCAAGACTTCTTCACACTCAAAGAGGTAGTACAGACTTCTTGATGGTGTTTCTCCTAGAGTTCTTTTGAGCTTTGTTTTGTTCTCAACTTATTTCTTTGAGATCTGCTGCCATGCATGTTGTTCTTCTCCTTTCTTCCGGAATAATTGGGTCTTCTTCCTCTTCTTCTTTGTGTTGGTTTCGTGCAGCAGGCAGATTGGGTCTTCATGGTTCACCGCTCATGTTTTACAGTGATGATGCCATCCAGGAAGCTGCTTGCAGTAGTAGCAGTGGTGGTGGTGTGAATCATCGCAGCAGCTCCTCATGCTCATGTAGACCTCGCGGAGGTCCACTTTCAGTTATCTTCTCCAGTTTCTTCAATTGTTGGCTTCCTGGTCTGCATGACAGCAGCAGGAGCAGCTTAGAATCCAAGGCCTCATGGGCGAAAATTACTCGAGCCGACGCACTTCTAGAGCTCAGTAAGAGACAGCAATCAGCTCTTATGGACAAACAAGAAGCAATTGAGCTTCTGGAACGAAAGCTTCAGCAACTACAGTCAGAATCCATGAAACCTCCGGAACTACTGCAGCTGCAACAAGCAGGAAAACAATCACTTTCAAAGCTGTTGACCCAGGGTACTGCAGATGATGGTCATCACCAGAAGCTGCCATTGCACAACTTCGAAATCCCTGACTCCACCACAGCTTCAGATCAGACCTCTACATCTTCTTCTTCTAGTTACCGGTTCCCAGAAAGCACTAGTACTGAAGATCACTCACCACAAGCTGCTGCTGCTGCTGCAATTAGAAGAACCCAACAAGAAGCAACTGCTGCTGCAGCAGCAGCAGCAGCAGCAGCATCCAGCTGCATCTCTTCAGTTAACACCAAAGAAGCTTCTTCAAAGGAAAGTATAAGCTCATCAGTACAGGAGGATGAGGATCAGGAGACCAAAGAATTTTCTGCAGAGGAAAGAAGCCCATCACAGGAGGATCATGAAACCAAAGCATTTTCTGCAAAGGAACCAAGCTCAAGAAGCTCATCACAGGAGGAAGATCACCTGGAGAGCAGAGCATTTTCCACAAAGGAAAGAAGCTCAAGGAGCTCATTACAGGAAGATCACCAGGAGACTAAAGCATTTTCTACAGTGGAAAAAAGCTCAAGAAGCTCGTTACAGGAGGATCAACAGGTGCCCAAACCATTTTCTGCAAAGGAAAAAAGCTCAAGGGACTCATTACAGAAGGAAGATGAGGAGATCAAAGCCTTTTCTGTGAAGGAAAGAAGCTCAAGGAGCTTATTACAGGAGGATGGTGAGGAGACGACCAAAGCATTTTCTGCAACGGAAAGAAGCTCAAGAAGCTGGGTACAGGAGGATTCTGCAGGGAGGGAGGTACAGAATGCTGGTGGTGGTGGTGCTGATCATCAGGTGCTGCAGATTCCAACTTGGAATCCTTCGGCAGGACTTGAATGTATAAATCTGACGGAAAAGGAACATTTATTTGAGATGGGTGTTATGAGGGCGAGAGTTGCAGTTCGGTATTTCTGCAAATTGTTCATGAAACAGATGGAAATCTCTGGCTACTCAGTTTGGAGGACACTTCAAGCTCTCGACCCAGATGCTACATTCGCCAAACAAGAGCATACTGCATATGCACTTGAGTCGAACCTCAACAAGGTAATTTTATAATTTTTTTTCTTTCTTTCTTTCCACTGTTGGGCAGTTTTTTTATTTAAAAAAAAAATCTGATTTTTTTTAATATCCTCCAATATGGGTATTAAAATAGATTGGAAATCACAGAACTGTCTGGCGGTTCTGGTTTTCTGGGAAAAAGCTTTGGAATCAAAAAACCTTCCAGCTCGAGTTTTTTGGGAAAAAGGAACTTAACAAATTTCAGAATTCTAGAGAATGTCTAGTTCTGGGATTTTTTGGGATAATTTTCAGAATCAAAGAGCCTCGAGTTAGAACTGTCTTTTGGAACTGGTTGGTGGTTTTCATGAAATAACGAGCAATAAACCGGTTTTTGCTTGGGCTTTGTGTTTTGCAGGCTATGTACCATTGCTTTGAGAATGATAGCTTTGATGATTTAGGGTTAACCTTAATAATTGATCCAAGCAAGCGATGCAAAGCACGGTTTGAGGAGTTTCAACGCATGAGACTGGTGGATGCAACTGATGCAGCAAACTTGAAACATCAGGATTTTGAGCCAAAGTTCTTGGCGTTCTGTGAGCGGAAAATGCGGGAGATGTGGTTTTTATTCCCATGGAACATTGTTTTCAAGCATTCAGATGAGAGGAAATTGTTTACGGGGGCATTCCTTGATGCTGCCAAATGCATATGGTTACTCCATTGCCTTGCTTTCTCGTTCCACCCAGCAGCAAACATTTTACGAGTTGGAAAGGGTATGCCAATCAATCCGCGACACATTGAGACTATTGTCCCATTGGCAATTCCATGTGAAAAATGTGGTAATGTCGCTAAAGTGCAGTTTATGACTGTGCCTGGATTCCAACTCAATCAATCGGTGATCAGATGTCAAGTTTATCAGCATTTGCAATGCCCATAGTAGTAAAGAACTAATAATACATTTGCTTTAATATGGCTTTGCTTTATGTGTTTATTTGCTTTCCTTAGACACGGTGGAGTCTAGAATAGAATTAGTACACAACATTTCTCATGTCCAAAGAGATTGTTAGGTTACACCAACCAAAAATATTAAGGTCTGTGGTGGCAGATTGTGTCACCTTTGTGACCTCATTATATGGCATAACCTTCAGGTGATGATCATACACTCCTAATGGTGACCAAAATGTGTTTGTAGACCCCCCCCCCCAATCGTCACTTAGAGGAATCTTAAATCTTGATAATGAAATCTTAATATGGAAAAAACAATGTTGTTGACACCATGGGTCACAAGTGCCAAAATTTGAAATAAAGTGTTTGTTAACTAAAGTTGGGTTTATAAAATTTAAAAACAAACATGATCTTTAAATGAACAAGATGCGATAAAGATAGAAAAGCCAAAAGGCCAAATTCAAATGTCACAATTTAAAATTTGAACATAAATCATTTGTTACTAAAAATTTATACCATCAACAACATTTAGATTCAATTTTTAATGCACCTCAAATCAAAAGGATACTTTCATTTAAAAAAATAAAAATCAAGTAAAAAGTATGGGATCAAACATTTCACATTAAATGTACTCTAAATAACTCTAGTGATGTAAAATCAAGTTGGAAAAAAAGATAGCAAAAGATTTTGAGGTCAATTCTAAATCTCGTGCATCCATATGGTATCATCCTCACTGTTTATGGTGCAGAGGAAAAGTTTTTCAACACAAAGATAGAAGACATCAAAATACACAAGGAGTTGTTGCTCTTGTTGAAAAGCATGCAAAAGGATGGTGGGGGTACTTGGTACTAATGAGTTATTTCAATTAACCTTCACCACCCACTTTACCAGTGAAGCTGCAAGAAAAAGACTCAAGGAAAAACAAGGGGTGTGTCACACTGTGGCCTTGCCATTTACATTAAAAAATATCTTTTAAGGCAAAAGAAGAATTAGGGAAATTCAAATATTTCACCATGCAAAAACATAATCTTCAAAGAAATCCTCTAAAAGAAACCAAAATCCTTCAAGATATAATGACTTTATATAACTAATCTCAAGTTTCAACACAAGCCAAAACATCATCTTTGGAAAATCCTCGTATAAAAATAGATCTAGTACCAGAATCCATTAAGCTACTATACTCTATAATAAATCTAAGCACAATATCCTTGCCTTGGTAAGCAAGACCAACTAAAAAGGAAAAAGAAAACACAAAAAGCATGGACCCAATCAAAGTTCGAGCTACAGACGGACAGTAAATGAAAAAGGATTCCGTTGCCGGGACTCGAACCCGGGTCTCTCGGGTGAGAGCCGAGTATCCTAACCACCTAGACTACAACGGAAGATGCACATCAGCCTTTCCGTTACCTTAATTAAATTAAACCTGAAATTACACATGGATACAGTCTTTCCTTGCAGATCTTGAGACCAAACATATAACACCATAATTTTTTATTGATGGAAAGTTTAATGAAATCCTACCCTAAGGACCACCAACTATATAGAAGGATTCAATTTCGGAAGCCGGGCTTTGCATTTGTTGTTGTGCCATAACCATAATTCTTTACTGTTGGAAGGTTTGTTTAAAAGGGGGTTTCGGATTTGATGGCTACTAACAGCTTTGATCTGAACACCCTAAAAGTGTACTGAGAACTCATCCCACCCAACAGTTCTGTTTTACAACAACAAATCCATAGTATCTCTATGAGATTGCAGACATAACTTCACAACAGCACTTTGAAGGTAACCACCATTCTGTCAGTTGCTGCAAAACCAAAACTTATATGACAAGGATAAGTAAAGTTATAACCTTCTGAGTGTCACTCACAAAACATGAGATCATCACTTTCATGATGAGTGGGAGTGACTAGCTGCAGGAGTCACCCACAAACATAATATAGAAAAGTATATAGTTTATTCATAAGCACTGAGATTTTGTATTTACTTATGATTAAAGGACTGAGAGAATCCCGTATAATAAGGTTATGGATATCCTAGATCTGACAACATAACAGAAACCAATCAGCAGGCATGGGAAAGAGGGACCCTAGCCAAAGAGAAAAGATAAGTATATATATCTACATAACAGTCTGCTGAAAATTTGGGCAAATGACTGAAAAAACATCTATGACCTCAGCTTGTGTTGTATTTCCTGAAGCACCGCATGATTTGATGTTGGCTAGCATTCATTAGACACATGCAAACCAATAACCATAACAGTCAACAATGCACAAAGAGTTCTCCAATGTAGACAGCAAGGATTTGCCCCCCAGCAACCCAAAGGTTCAGTAAGAATTGAGATCTAGATTTAGTGGCTACAACTTCTGATCATCACACCACCTGAGAATGAAATGAGGACCAGCTATTTACAAAGCACAGTCTACATCACACCAAGAACCCTTAATCAGGAGGTCTTCAATGAGAGGCAGGAATCATAGATTTGAGAGCACCAGAATGGACTAGTCTTGTGACTTCCATGTTCAAAATCATACAAGGGAAAGGCAGGACCATCAAAACACATAGATCTAACATCACAGGACAATGTGCATTTGATTCTGTACACAACCCTAAAGAACAAAGGAACATGACATCAATGGTCATTTGCATTCTCAGGGACCTTCAACAGCAACATGTATGCATTGACTGCCTACAGTAACATCTCCAGTCAGTTCATCAACTCCCTGAAATCACTGCGATGGGCAGCAGAGGCTAATGTCAAACATGAACCATCATACCGATTTGCTGCTGTCACAAGGCTGACAGTAATGAGAAAAAGATGCTCGCTAACTCAACAAAACCCAAAAGAGGTCAAGAAGAAACATAAACATCAAAAAAGAGAGAGACAAAGGGAATGGTGACTTGTGGGAGGTTGGTGATATTTGATCATCTTGTTCATTGTGAGTGAACACAGAAAGATGCCAGGCCTTCTTCTTATGCCACATCCACAAATTCACTGTAGATCTGTTTGAAACATCAAACAAAGCCCAATCTATCAAAGGCTCGTTTAGAGTTCCAAGACAAGGCTGTATGGCAACATCCTGCTACTACCTTCATTGAGCAAGCTTTTCTTAAAGGTAATATCTTCGACCCCCCCTCCTACCATACAGCAGTCTAAAGTAGTCAGGAATCCTTATTGAGCGTCAAAGGATCCAAGATTCAATGACAGAGAATCGTGAAAGAAAAACTGCAGAGGCTCTCTACACAACACCGGTGTAAAGAACCAAACCCTAGAGATGAAGACGCATGCATTTCTTTCGTTGTTTTTTCACAAAGTTCTCCACGGCTTCTCTTCAGCTATAGAGACGACCATACCCTCGAGTTCAGGCTCCAGGATGATCTGACAACCGAGGCGGGAATGCGGATCAGCCAATTTGGAGAACGTCTTGGCTTGCAACACGTCCAACTCATCCTCCGTGCGAGGAGGCAGTTTCACCAGCCACTCGTTGGCGATGCTTACCTCGCATTCACCATTACAAGCAGTGATATCCTCCAGACGATGACGCTCAGGATCGAACAGTCCGCCCTGCACCAGAGTCCTCAACAACGTGTGCCCCGTCAGTCCTTTCACCACATGCCGTTCCCCGTCCTCGTCTATGGCTGTCATCTCCAGCATCCGGTCCGACACTTTGGCCGATCTTCCTGCTTCTCTCCTAGTACTCTCGTGTGTTACTTGCACGGCCGGCGCAGCCGCCGTTGCCGCATGTCGCACTGCTCGCTGCAAGCATCTCCGCCCTGCGACCATCGCCATCGCCATCGCTGCAACGCTCTAGCACTCTCTCCTCTGAAAGCTAGCAACCCTAATGTGTCCTGGCCAGTATTGGGCGGTTCTCAAAACCAGGGAAATATACCCTCAGGTTATCATCTCGGGTACATATACCCCGCCTACCCAGCCGTTTCTCAAAATAACCGGTTTTGGTATACAGCCACGGTTCCCAACTTTTTAGAAGTCAAAGAACTGGCCAAAGAACCGGAGACACTATACCAGTTCTTTCATGAAGAAATAACTAGAACCGGCGGTTCTTTTATTCTTGTTTTTAATTTTCCTCAAAGAACTGGAACCGGCCATCCTTTGATTCTGAAAAATTTCCAGAAATGGAACCGGCGGTTCTTTAAAATTCAAAGAATCGCCAAGCACTGGTCCTGGGCAGGAACGGGTATATCTACCACGGGCAGCTGGGTATGTTTCAGAACCCCCGGTTCTTACTAAAACCATATTGTTAGAACAACATACCTGTATATCATTGGATCCCGGTTCTCATTAAAGCCGTGTTGTTAGAATATGCCTGTATGTCATAGGACCCCGGTTCTCATTAAAACCGTATTGTTAGAATATGCCTGTATGTCCCAGAACCCCCGGTTCTCAATAAAAGAGCGTTGTTAGAATATATGCCTGCATGTCAACAGGACCCGGTTCTAATTATATAACTGTGGTAGTGGGAATAGAAGTGTTGGGCAGTTATTTGAATTTTAAAAGAACCGCCGGGTTTAATATTTCAATAGTTCAGGATCTGAGAGAACCTCTGGTTTCAGAACAAGAACATCACCAGAACTAGCAGTACGAACAGCAGTGACAGACATTCAGAACGGTACAAAATAGAGACTTTGAATGGCAGGAGTTTGAGAACTAAAGATGAAACAACATGCTTGTTAGCAACCAAATTGCTCAAGCAAAAACTACTAACTACTCACAAAAGCCAAAAAAAAATTGAGAAACGTTGCATAAACCACAGTGTAATATGCCACATTGCAATACGGAAGATGGGTTTTTGGGTGTTGTATATCAATTGAGATTTCAAAGATAACTCCACAAAAACACTTTGAATCTAACTGTTATGTCAGTTCCAGCCAAATTCAAAACAAACATGACAAGATTAAGTGTGGGTGCAACCTTGTGATTCTCAATCCTGAAGTATAAAATTACCAACCTGAGTGTGGGTGCATGCACCCTCTGATTGTCACTCCCTAAGTATCAAAGTATCAACTTTGTCATGAATGGCTGTGACTGGCTCCCATGGTAGGTGGGTGTCGATAACTATACAATCATCTGCTCAAAAGTTTGGGTTTAAACCCAAGGTACAAAAATTCACATCTTGAGTTTCTGTCACATTTCCAGAAGCAAACAGAAGAAGAAGAAGAAGAAGACTGAGTCATGATGTCAGCTCTATGCCCACAGACTCTATGCCTACATCTGCTACCAATCTGCTACAGCTTAGGTTAACACTAAAACATAAACTCTGAAATACATACTACCTCAAGAGCATTGCTGTTGATGACTGCATGAACTGCAGTTGGGAGCTTTGAGTAATTTCAATACTGTTACAAGATGGGTTCTACAAGTTTTTTGAGCTAAAAGGTTGGGTCATGGTCCGAGAATGAATGCTCATGGATCTGATCGTCTTATATGAGATGCCTTGATCTGCTCAGCAGCAACCAACAGCAACTATGATTTCTTCATCACAATAAGTCTGTCTATGCTACAGCTCCAATGCGAGGTTGAAACATGAGTCCGGTGTATGGTGAACCTTGGGATACAACCCCAGAATCTGATGTCCACTGCCAGCTTTTATGAGAGATATTGTACATGAGAGTTCGTTTGCAGCCTTGGGTCTGGAAAAAGATGAAATTCCCGTTCCCAGCCACAATGACATTCGCATTCTCAAAGTAGTCCAAGTAAAAGGATCTTGGCATCACATCAAATTTGACCCACTTTCTTGATCTGTGAGTCTCCTCTGCCTCTGCCTCCTCCTCCACAAGCTCCAAGATCTGAAAACAGATCTGAAGGGTATCGCCCACAATGAAGAGCCGACCTTGACATTCCATCAGAAATGGATCATTGTGGAAAAAGAACTGTTCCCTCTTTGTTGCATGTTCGATCCACATCCGTTGTTGCATGTCATAGAATTGTAATGTGTAGAAAGTTTCGCTCTGTGACAAAAAACAGAAGGATCCCTGAAACCAGATGGCAGGCCTTGGAACCCATGTCTCGTCTGATTGAAATGAACACTCTGTTGCCCATTGGTTGGTTACTGAATCATAAAGAATGACCTCGTAGTCACATGATCCCCCTACCAGTGTACTTACATTTGCCACAGTGAAGATTCTGTATGCAGCACCATCAGCCTCGAGATCACAAACCATGCCCAGTACCTCAATTTTCATTGCATTGAGGGAGGGTAGCTGTCGGGAAGAACCTGTAAGAGGGTTACACACGAGGAGGTCGATTGGCTCCTGCAGCTGACGTTTATGAGCAACATAGCGCCGCCTGTAACAGACCAATCCACTGTCTGTAGACAAAGGCAACTGGTTGGGAACAAATGGTGTACCAGGGACAGACACCTGATGCCACTTATTGCAGTTGATATCATAAGCCAGGAAGCATGACATCTGCCTTGTGAAAAGCATGAACCATGGTGAATGAGGAGAATAGTTTGCATGATGTTTTGCAAAGCTGTGCGAGTTGGCAATCAGCTCATTCCACCTTCTCTGGACACATCTCATCCTGATGAGACTATCAACTGGCAAGAAAGCAAGTACCCTCTCTAGAATCTCTGAAGGAAGGTTTCCCCATAGAGTCTCCTTCATTACTGTCTCTTTTACCAGCATCATTGTAGCAGTGGTCTCCTGTACTCCTGTTTTCCTTTGTACCCGTGTGAGAAAAAACTAGCAGATCACTGTACTGCACAACAGGAGAATCACTATGATCAGAAGACAACAAAATAGGTCAAAGCATGAATGAATGAATCAGGCATCAAACTTCACAAGCACCCAGCTAAGATTTTGGATCACAAACAGAGAGACAAGGAAAGGAGAAAAACCTACATTCCAGATATGGTTTTCTCAGCTGGATTAGAGAGCCTGCAGAGCATAACAGCAGTTCTTCTTGAATGAATTCACTACCCGAAAGCTCAATTAGCCAAGAAATTCATCAAGATGCACTAGTGGCAGCAACTTTGCTTGCCCAGAACTGTAAAAACTACACAAAGAACGAGCAAAACATCATACTAAAAACAACATCAAGCTACAAAATTTCACAATCCACATGAGCAAAACTCTTTGTTCTGCTTTCATACAACCACGAAATGCAAAACAGAAAGGGCTTCAGGGGTAGGAAAAATAAACAAAAAACCTTAAACCCTAAAAAAAAAATTCTTCCATGGGCATACCTCTTGCACATACCCCAAGTTGGAGCTCTTTTCTTGTCCAACAACTCCAAAAATGTAACCCTAAATACCACCCCAAGCTAGAGCTTTACTTGTCCAACAACTCCAAAAATGCAACCCTAAAAACCATCTTCCAGTAGATCAGATAGGAGTGATTCTTCAGAAACACCTGTCAATTTGCACTGACAAAAATTGTTGCACACAAACAAGCTGACCCACAAATTCATCACTCCTCCTTCTCATCTCTTGTCGCACCACTCTGATGCTTTGCTTACAACAGACAGATTGTGCAAAGAATGTCAAATCTAAAAGTCTCATGCACTAAAGAACAACGAAGAAACCCTTTTTAAAAAAAAGTTTCCATTCCACCAGATTCATCACAAATCAACAATTTCTCTTTCTTTGCACACCAACTCTATTCCACATCAAATTGAAATCCTGTTGTCCCTGCTGCACTAAAACAAGCTCCATTAATTTACCGACAACTTCTCAGCATTCTTCAAGCTTTTGTGGTAAAAACAAAAACCTCCAAAATCCCAACAAAAACACACCATGAAATTTGGGTCTCTCTTTCTCATGAATGAGAATCAATGACTTGAATCAAACAGGCCCTAAAAACAAGTTGGATTCTTTCCCAATCCACCCAATCCAATTCATGAAAAACTCATGACATCAAATCTCCATGCTTCATTTGGCTTTCGCACCCAACACCCAATATTTTTTGGTCCCAGAACTCTGAACAAAAAAAATCATGTCGTCAAATCTCCATGCTTCTTGATTTGCTTTCCCACCCAATACCCACATTCTTTTTTGGTGTTAGAACTCCAAACTATGTACTTCAATAGCGCGCTGCAAACACACAAGCATGAAAAATATTGCAAATTCAACGTTGTGAAATCACACACATTTCCACCACCAAGGTATTATGGTCGTGTAGTGGAGTGTGGTTGCAGAAGCAATCAAACATAAACTCACAAAACAACTAAGATAAAGCATTGGGTACCTGGGTAATAAAGCTCATGTTCATACTTGAACCCTAAGCAACAAGTCATGAATTTGGGGAATGCAAACAACACCACATGCAACCGTAGTGCAAAGGAAATGAAGACACTGTGGTTGGAAACATGGGTTTAAGCATTCTGAGAAATTTCCCAGTGTACTAAAGTTATACGTAAAGTCACCATCTCTTTCACCCCCTATCCCCTCTTTCAGTGGTATCCCCAAAGTAAGGAAAATTTATTAAATCTCAGCATGAAATGTTGAAACTCAGCATTTAATGCACAAGGTTCAATACTAATTATAGTACTTGTACAAGGTAGGAGCAGTGAAAAAATATGTAGCAGCAATGCAGGCGCTCAGGAAAAAGCAAAGAGAGGATAAAACTGAGTTTACCACCAAAATTGGTGGAAAAACTAGTTTGGGTCCCAGTTATTTCGTTTTGTAAAATTTCATTCCCACTTACACATTTGATCCCCTATTATGACATTACTGACCGTTCTCGCCCCCTAATCGCCTGACTTTACCGATAACTTTACTATTTAGAGGAACATTCTATGTGGATATTCCTACTACAAAAGGATGAGGGATCTTACACCTACTTTTAACGACCCTGAACGGATCTTATACCTATTTTTAGGTGCCAGCCCCTCTCATTTCTGCATAATAGGCTTAAAATAGTAGACATAGCGTCCTTCCTACTCCCTCATGATCTATATATGTCTAGAGTAGGGTAATACCTAAGGAGTGGGGGAGTTCCAGAAGTAAGTGCCTGCTTGAAATGGAGCCAA
>Ga0209208_10001869_pt1 | contig 30091 bp, 20 predicted proteins | sample S1TSphfallax_3_FD_187694 | JGI IMG/M metagenome (GOLD analysis project Ga0209208, IMG submission 187694) | Host-associated microbial communities from peat moss isolated from Minnesota, USA - S1T2_Fd - Sphagnum fallax MG (SPAdes) (version 2) | ecosystem: Host-associated > Plants > Peat moss >...
TAAAAATTGTTAAAAAAAAAAAGAGAAACAAGAGAAGAATTTGTTTTTAAACAACACAAGAAATTTCAAATTAAAAAAGAAGAAGAAAATTTATCAATAAATAAATAAAATGAAACAAATTTGTAACCAAAAAAGAAAAGAAAAGAACAAATATATATTTTTAAAACGGAAAAGACGAGAAAAAAAAACAGAAAAACATTTTAACAATTAATTTTTTTAAAAAAACACTTAAAAATATAAAAAATATAAAAAATATAAAATAAATATATTTAAACATGAAACAAAAAAGGGAAATACAGTAAAATAATCTTAAAAGAAAATTAAAAAATAGATGACAAAACTATAATAAAGGAATGGAAACAAATGAAACAAGGAAAGGGAAATACAGTAAAATAATTTTAAAAGAAAAAAATTACAAAAAAGAAGAAACCAAATAAAGAGTGGAAAATAAGAAAAAATAAAACTTATAATAATGAAGAAAAACCCTACTTGATAAAGAATGAGGTGTGTCTTCTTTCTCCAAACTTCAAACTTGCATCCAAATAAACAAAAATACAAAAATGAAAAAAAAACACTTTATTTTTATTATACAAAATAATAATGAAAACAGAAAACACATAAAAATAAAAAATAAAAAAAATAAAAGTTTCTAAACCAGGTTTTAAGAAACCGGGGGACTTCACAGTGACCTTCGGGTACCCACTAGTTACTGAATATTAGCTAGATGCCTGTAAGCGCAGATTCGTTAGCTTGGGAATGCGATTTTCGCCGCGGCCGCTCCTTCATCTCTTGAACCGCCCGTTCAAGCCAACCGGCACGCACAGCACAAATCTTATCAAGAGAGAGACACAGAGAGAGAGTCGAGTCCATCACTGTTCGGACCAAAAAGGGAATTTCGATCGTCATCCATCGGAGAGAAGCTCCCGTTGTGAATTTTGTCGTTGGATATTCCGAAGCATTCATTCGTCTTGTAGGCGTAAGGATAGGTACAGTGGTAATAATTCATCCATATCCTTGACTGACTTCCCGGTTGAGTGACAGTCAGTCAACGATATTGGATGAATAAATGGATGGATGAATACGCGCTGCCACCAAAACGCCTGCTCTCTCCCCCTCTCTCTCGCCATTACGAGGTTGCGGAGATTGTGCATGATGTGTCGCACGAAGATTCGGCCAAAAGAAAGAAGATCCCTCCCTGCCTTTGGGATTCAAAAGGAGTGGGCCACAATAGTGATAAATAGGCATACCTTTTATGCAATTTGTTTCCAGGAGCCTCTTCGACCCTTCGTTCACAGATTCAGCTAAATTGCTGACTGCGTCCGGACTTCTTTTTTGGTGGTTGTTGAGGGAATAATGACTGAGCTAGATTGCATGCTCTCTTCCATTTGCAAGCTTTGAAAAATCTGCTTTAGAGGTGTTCATTCAGGTTTTTACACCCCAAAAAAAGAAGAACTTGCAGTTTTCATTGCATAGGATCTACATTGCAAAGCTTCCAATTGCTTTCTTGAAAGACTTTTGGGTAGGTAATTTCTCTCCTTCTTTTACATACCCCCGTTTTTTTGTTAGATTACTGTTTTTTCTCTTAAATTTTGATGCTGAAGAGAGATGTGGATTGTGGTTGTGGATGGATGCAGAAATAGAAGAGATTGAGAACAAAATCTTTGGCAAAAGAAACACCTTCCACATGGCTCCAAGGACTCCCAGGCCTGTTGTGACAGTTGATGTGAAGAAGAAGACCTGGGAGCAACCAACACCATTACACAACAGATGGCACCCAGAGATACCACCTGTGGGAGAGGTGAAGGAAGGGGAACTATTCCGTGTGGAAACTGTGGACTGGACTGGTGGTCAGATTCTTGATGATGATAGTGCTGAGGATATGAAACACATTGACCTTACCACGGTAATGTGACAAAATTTCTCACCAAACTCCCATCCATCCCAACAGCACATATCACATCCAGCTATCTCGATTTTGTGTCAATCATTGAATTGGTTTGCCTTGGTGTTGTTGTTCCAGATATGCTGGTTCTTGGATGCAACTCCAGTAGACCTGCAAACAGTACAAAACATTCAAAGAGTGTATCTATGTACCAAATGACCATATGACTAGGTTTTGATGCAGAACAGTTTAAAGAGTTTCACAAAATCAATCATTTGCTGGAACTCTGGCAGGTGCATAATCTGAGTGGACCAATCCGAGTGACTGATACATCAGGACTGCCTGCAATGCCTGGAGACCTTCTCATGGTTGAAATTTGCAACCTTGGTCCTCTTCCGGGTGATGAGTGGGGATTTACAGGGATATTTGACAGAGAGAATGGTGGTGGTTTCTTGACTGATCATTTTCCAGCTGCCAGCAAAGCCATTTGGCATTTTGATGGAATCTTTGCTTCATCCCGCCATATTCCAGGTACTAGTTTTGCGTGAAATCTAACCTCCTACATTTGAAATAGCAATTGACAACTCATTTATTTGGTTTCTTTATGGCCATTTCTCCATTTCCACATCTAATGTTGATCTTGGGTTGCCCAGACTTTGTTTTTGTTGCAACCAAAAATGAATGAATGGTTTTCTTTCCTCCCCTCCCAAATTTGGCAATGGAGTGAGAGTCTTCAGATGAAAAGTCTTTGGTTGACAACCAAGTGTATAACTCTTGAATAGCTGGGGAATTCTTAGTTAGCAAACAGGGTCAGTAATACCTTCCTTGAAAACCTGTAGACTTGATGAATTCCACATGTGTGTGTGTGTGTGTGTGTGTGTGTGTAGGGGTACGCTTTCCAGGTCTCATCCATCCAGGCCTTATTGGGACAGCACCATCAAAAGAATTACTTGACATTTGGAATGCACGAGAAAAGGCGCTTGTAGAGGAAGGAGAGAAGTCAGTCACTCTTGGCAAGCATTTGCATACAAGACCCCTTGCACTTCTGCCTGGGGCAAAAGGTGCCCTACTTGGGAAAGTAATTTTTCTAAATCCCAACTTTTGCACTTTTGTGCTGGTTGCTCTCATATCAACTCTTTGGTAGACTCGCTATCATTGAACATCAGAAGTTCCAAATTTAAATTGGAACAAGATTGATCTGGTTGTTCAAGTTGGATTATTGGTTTTGTTATGGTCACAGCTGCTCTTTACACTTGAGAGCTTGATACAAATCATACATGACTAGCTCCATAGGTCAGATCATTTTTGTGTCTTCAGCTGTTAAATGCAAAGCCACTTATGGCCATTATGGGATTGGTTTGTTTTCCATAAAGGTTGAAAGTGGGACAATGGATTGGGAACGAATAGCAGTAGAAGCAGCGCGAACTATCCCTGGGAGAGAGAATGGGGGCAATTGTGACATCAAGAATTTGAGTCGTGGTTGCAAGGTCTATTTCCCTGTCTTTGTGGAAGGTGCAAATTTGAGTATGGGTGACATGCACTTCTCACAGGGTGATGGCGAAGTCTCATTTTGTGGTGCCATTGAAATGAGTGGATTTCTTGAGTTGAGGTAAGTTCTGTTCGTGTTGAACTCACATTCTATAATTGTTGACTCCAGCCACTATTGTCATGGCAGCTTGTGTAGAGCTTCAGGCATGGTTCTAGAATCAGCCCTGCTTCCATTGGTGGATGTCACATGGAATGGTCCATGCTAGCCTCTGTTTTTGCTCTTCGGTTATTGCTGGTAAATTGATGTTTTTGTGCACTTATTGCTTTATGATAATCTTTAGGGAAGTGACTGGTTGCCTTGTGGCCCAGATGTGAGATTCTGCGAGGGGGTATGGAACAATATTTGACACCAATGGGGCCAACAAAGCTTCATGTAAACCCAATATTTGAGATTGGGCCATTGGAGCCACGATTTTCAGAATGGCTGGTATTTGAAGGTCTTAGCGTGGATGAGAGTGGCAAACAACATTATCTAGATGCGAGCATTGCTTATAAACGTGCTGTACTAAATTGCATTGACTACCTCTCAAAGTTTGGATACACCAAAGAGCAGGTAAGTCTCTCTTTACTCCTGTTTTTCCCAATGACTTCTTTTGTTTGCTTTATTTTGCAAAAGAAAATGTTTCAAGGATTTCCAGTAAGAACTTGTTGCCACTTATATTTCCATTGGCAAATTTGAAAGCTAGCTTTTCTAGGTTTCACAGCAGGCTTTGTAATAAAGTCTATGAGACTGTCAATTGTTTATAGCAGCATTGCTAAAAATGAGAGACTTGTAGGTATCATGATGTTCTTAAAGTCTTTTGTTTTGATGTGAGGTTTTTGGAGATGCTGCAGGTTTATTTGCTTTTGTCCTGTTGCCCATGTGAGGGCCGAATTTCTGGAATTGTGGATGTTCCTAATGCATGTGCAACTCTTGCCATTCCAATTAGGATCTTTGATCAGGTGGGTACTGTGTGTGACTTGCCTATCTGGATTTGTGCAAGCTGTTATGTATTATCCTTCTTTGCTGGTCCTTAATTTGTTTGTATACACTAATATTTTCATCTGGGATTGACGAGAGGCATTTTGAGTGTACGGAAATTGGAAGCTCAAAACCGAAAAGGATGTCATGGTTTGTTTCTTTTGTTCTTTTACAGTCATATATCACATCAAGCTTGTTGTCATTTGTTATTGGGTCTCTTTTCTCAGGGTTATTGGAAATTTTCCTTCATGCAGGACATCCGGCCCAAGAAAGGTGGTCCTCTGGCAGGGCCACGATTGGTCAAGCGGGGTGGTGTTCCCACAAGCTCATATGATGGGCATCTTTCCACCACCCTAAACCATGCATTTGCTATGTAGCCTACATGATCTTAACCAAATTCTACTGCTGATTTGCATAGGATTACTGGTTTATATACTCAACACTCTTTGTACCTATCAAGCTCCTGATCAGACATGTAAGCAACTTGTCACATTGACTGCCATATGATGGTGAGTAGACTTGGTTGCATGAATGCAGTCTCTTAATGATGGAGTCAATAACTCCCATTGACTCAAATGGGGTAGAAGACTTATGTGGTCATTCATCTTTCTTGCTTGCCATGTTTCCTTAAAATGAAGAATACATTGATCGTGAGCATGATGGTTGCCACATGCATCTTTACTGTTTTTAAAGGTAGTAAAACCTGACAGTTTGTCACCTTTCTTTCATGCATCAAAAAACCATTTTCCAGATCACATCACCATTCAATTCTAAAAGAAATTGGACCAAAGATACTTATGTATTGCTAAGCTTCCTCCTCAACAATCTGAGTTTGGAGTTCTGATAATCAGGAGCTCCTCCAGTGCACAACTCAAAAGTGATGATTTGAGCCTTGCATAGTGCTATGTCAATCATTCTTACTCTCATTTAATTTCAGCAATTGCCTTACTGCTCACCTACATGAACACATAACACAGACCAAAGCTTTGGACAATGGAACTTAGAAAGCATTGTGGTGAAATCATTCATTGTCCTAACAACAATACATGACTAGTGAGGTGGGACAAAGGTTAGGAAGATTAAAGAAGCTAACTCTGCAATAAAAGTTTGCCTAATTTGTGTCTAAACATTTGCAGGTATGTTATGGCTCATGGACCTGTTTGCAAATTGGATCCATTTCAGAATTGTTTCATATGAATCTCATGTCATGATCCAAGTATTTATTCACACCTTGTGCTTAATCAGTTTTTAAAAATTTAGTGACAATAGCTGAAAGGTTATAATAACCCATAACTATGAAATTTATTTTTTACAAGCTTCAATCTTTTTTATACTAGGCCTGACTCTTGTGTGGTTGTGGGTTCAAAACCAGTGAGCAATAGCAGGACATGAATTACAAATTTTTTGAGCATATGTAGGACAAGTGTGAAAATGGAAATCATGAATTGCACAACCATACAGGACACTGTGCATTGACACCCACAAAGTTCCTAGGGGGTGTTTAACATCCTCCAATAGTTGTAGGGTGCCTTAAATGGTGGAATTTGACATGCCCAACATGGGCTGTGTCTACATGTACTTTGCACATATATGGTGCTTTCTTATCTGTGGGGCACCTTACTCATGGCAAGCCCTTCCAACATGCCCACCTTGTGCTGTACATTGGGTAACGCCCACAGATGGGAGGGGGGGACTAGGGTGTCTGCATCATGAGCAGATTTTGTACAGTTATATCTGCATGGATGTTGTTGGTTGGTGGGAAAAAATCCCACAAAGATCTATTGTATTGCGGCATCACTTTGGTCACTAACAACTCAAACAGGTGCAAACTCTGTTTCATTTTTCTTTTGAGATCTAGGTATTCAGTGTCCAGCTTTTTGTGCTTTCACTGGACCTAAAAATAGTAAAAGAGCGCATGCCAGTGAAACAATGTGGATAGCAATCTTCACTACTCCATGTTGCTTTGATCCCTGTGATTGTGAAGGCTCAAACAACTGCACTTCATAAATCTGATATGTGTGTGACTTATTTTCATGAAGATGGAGTTTCATGTCAAGTTCAAAGAATTGTCGTTTTTCCCTCATGATCTTGGCTTGTGTAGATTGATGAGACATCTTGCAAACATAAAATCATGGTCTTGCAAGGAATTCATTGAGTGACACCATATGTTGAAAGCAATATGTTATCAATCAGAAGGATTAACTAACTGGATCTTATCACATTGGTGTCCTTGTTTGTTGGCTCTGGCCATTGGCAAGAGACTACAAATTGGTGTAGGATTTGGGAATAACATTTTGGCTTGAACTTGATCAATGTGTGAGTGACATCTGGAGTACTATGTGTGAATATGATGGATGGGCATGTGCTATAGAAGTGCATGCATCGAGATGAGAAGTTCTAGATCCAGCAAGGGCTGAGAGGAATACAGCCCTACATGCTCTCAAGGCTTAATCCAATGCTAACATTGAGATGCTTCTGAAGCTTCACAGGTGTGTGGTGCTCTCTCTCTCTCTCTTAACCCTAAACTCGAGTGATGAGACAGGTATTCTTTTGGGGATGTACTAAGTTTCTAGAACTGTCCTAGTTTTGTGAACTGGCTGGATTGTCAGGATGAGCCTAGAAATTCAAGGAACCAGAAAATTCCTGGAGGTAAAAACTTTCTGAAAATCTGAATGTGAGGTTTTCCTTGCAGGTGCGGTACAGGGGAAAGGCAGAAAACCCATACTTAACAGATTAATCATCGAGTGGAGGAGATTGTTTGGACATCAATTTTGCCTTCAAGTCAAACTGCAGGTAAGTGAGTCCAATGTATGGAACGTGAAAGGTCTAGAATGTCCTTTCCAACAAATGCTGTATTTTGAAGCACAATGACAATGGGCCTGCTGCATTTTTGGTTGTTATGGAGATGAAAGTGAAGGCCTCAATAGTCAATCCACCATTGTCTGAAAATGTTCACCTGATAATGTAACATTGTCAATGGCTGCTGGGCAGAGACTGTGGAAGTCCCTCTGTTCACTTCCCCACCAAAAGCATATTATTGTGCAAGATCATAGAGACATAGGCTGACAAGAAAGGAAACTCCAGGAAATCTATGAGGAATTTCCAGCTGGAATATCTTTGTCTCATATGAAAGGCTCTGAAATACTTGGCATGTTTAGGATGCATGTGAATGAATGCAGTGTTAAGGTGACTGTAGATGAAAGGAACAATGGATCTGTAATATTGACTTTGGCATGCCACACCCAAAATGTTCTTCATGACTGTTGTTTTGTGAAGTCATAGTTACATGCATGAAAGCACCCACCTACTTCAATGCAAAATATGTAATGAATTAGTGAAAAATGAAAAATATTCACACTGAATTGTGTTCAGTGTACAGATGTTTGACCTCATGAGATGATGCAACCTTTCTAGGAGGAATCCCTGGGTACAACCAAGCAAGGACCCTGGAATTGCACATTGTATGCAGTCCTTGTGCTTTGTGAAGAGTCAGGGCAATGTTTCTGCTGGGTTCTTGATGATTTGTGGTGACCAAATGAATCAATGGAACAGATATGCTAGAGTAATCTGAACAGATAACCCTCCCAGTTGATGTCCTGAACATGCAGATGTCCACTCCCAAATGGCCATTGGAGGTTTTGCTACTCACATCAATGGCAGTAATGCTCCAAAATGATCTGGGTCCAACTGCAGCTGCCTCTCCTGAAGTCTAGGGCTGAGCACCATTGCCCATAATTCATTATAGTATGGAAGGTGGATTGTAACCCTCAATTTGTCAGGTGCTCTCACTGGTAGGGAATCATATGGGTGTCAACTGGACAAAAGTGGAGGGTTTCTTGCACTACAGCATATCATTGAAGCAAGGAAGCAGTTGGAGATCCCTTTCACCAACTTCTTGATTAGTTGCAACCACAGTTTCCATCTCAAATTGTGCACAACTTAATGAGGTTAGGATTCTACGAGAGCTCTGCCACTGTGCAGTCTACAGCAATGGAGCATTTGACTGTATGAGTGGCCAGCATCTCCTTCAACAAATACGACAAAAGATGGCAAGACAAGAAATCTTACAACCAATTCACAAACATACAGCTTGAATACAAGAATGGCTACAACATTTCTGTTGGCAAAATCTTTTCACAAAGGACCCATGGGCTTTTGTGTGCTAATGAACTTCAGCGCAATGTGCACTGCACATAATTGTACTCACAAAAGACAAAATTTACCCACTTCTTGTAACAACAGCTCCAAGTGCATGACTGGCTTCAGGTGGACATGACCAGGCAGAATGAAGGACATGCATACTGTGGCACAGAGTATGGGAGGAGTATTGAATAGGTTGAAGCAATAAGACAGTAGTATATGTGTCTAGTAATGGGTATCTAATGTGTGCGGGATCTCTTGTGTGTGAAACAAGGCATCACAAACACGCTGGCCCTGCCAATAGAAAAGATGTTGTGCATTTATGTATGTATACAATACATATATTAATGTGTGATTTATTTGTAGGTGTTTGTGTGTATGTGCATATATGTTTTTATACATGTGTAATAATGATAGATTATTATAATTGCAATATTGAATCACTCATGTGATTCTAATTTATTATAGTCACATAACAAATTTTGCAATTGAAAACATTGATGCGTGCTGATTAAGAAAGTGACATCATTGATTGATCAATGCACATAAATGAACACTCGTCAAACAAAAATTAAATAATCTATTTGTCATTCTTCCTTTGTTTTTTTTGTTTTTTTAATTTAAATAATTTAGTAAGATTAAAATTTGTCGTCATTTAAAAAGGAAAACATTCAGATGCAAAAGATGATCGAATGTAAAGATTTTCTTTGAACAAACATTGTGAAAAAATTACAACTAGCAAAAAAAATGGTTGCACACATTTCATTGTTGTGTGCAACAATTTTGGATTTGCCATCATGATTAAAAATTTCACAGTTAAATATCACATCTGTAGTTTTATTTGTATTTGCTAATTTCACTAAATCTTGCTAGTTTGGTGTAATTGAAATTTTTGCATTTTTATACAATGAAGTTTGGCAACTTAGTTCTTGTAAAAGATTTATCATTATGTAAAGTCTTTATCACTATGTATCACATCTTAATACAAAGAAGAGTGAGTTAGTTAAGAGGTTTGGTCATGAACTATTTTCTTATTGTATTATTTTCTTTCATTTTCATTACAATTAATTGGACCCAAATATTTCAAATTTAAATAAGATTATTAAATTTTTGTTATGACAATGATCCTATGAAAACCTCAACCTCTGATTTAATTGTGATGTAAACTATTGCCTTCATGAAATATAATTTTCATGAAAAAAATATAACACTGGTTACCAATTAGATAAGTTAGATGTTTAATTACACAAAACATTAGTTGCAAATAAAACCAAGAGAATTACAAATTGACCATAGAAGGACAATTTTCAATTATATAAGCACCATGAACAAGTAAAGTCCATTTGTCATAACACTTGGACTACTAACTTGAATTGTACAAATTCAAGCTCAAAGTTTGCAAATATTTTTCCAAGAACCTTCTTGGTATGATCTTCAAGTTATTTTTCCAGCACATTTCATTTTAACAACTTACCAAGTCATTTTGTGGTATTGTGTCGTAATACAAATTAGGGAACATAATCGAATAATTTGAAAGCAAAATATATGGGTTTATGATATGTCCAATATGCTTGTGCTAATCCAGAATGGTATTGTTGTATTGGTGCACTTGTCCAAATGTGATTTATTTGTGTATCATTAATAGTACTTTTTTTCTAAATGAAATTAAAATTGTATTTATTCATAAGTGCTTATAATATTGATGATTGAATTATTTTTGTTAAGAAGTTTATATTGAAATCTCGAATTATTACATTTAGACAATGTGAAGGCATTTATTGGAATATGTTTTCTAAAATATAATTGAAATTTGACACTTGCATTTTGGGTGGTCTATATATTGCAATTATATATAATTTTTCTCGTGTGTTGTCATTAAAAAGTGTGGAGATAAATTCAACACAAGAATTTATGACTATTGTGTATTCTATCAATGACACATTGTCATCATAAACTACCATAGTGCCATGTTCTTCATAACATCACAACACATAGATTTTTTGGGATAAATCAATGTAAATTTCTAAATTGAAATGAATTTTTTTTATTATTGCTGCATTTAAACAAATATATATAATATGTTAATAGATTGGGATCTACAAGAATATTTTCAAAATGTAATGTTAAGGAGCAAGTATTAAATGATTGTATAAATTAAAAATTTGAACAGTAAGAATTTTTTAAAATAATAGCAAGTGTGTATTTTGCATTTGTTTTTAATTGAAACATTTCTTCTTAAACAAGATGTTTTATTTGAAAGTTTTTATTCAAAAATGGAATAACTAAATACAAATGTTTTATTGAATGAACTTTCGATAGTGTAATATATGTTAATCCATGTTTTGTCACACCAATTGAATCAAATGTTAAACAATTGAAAGTCAACCCTTGTGAACAATGTATATTCCATCTTGCAATTAATTGAATTAGGAATCATGATAGTGTGAGAATGATTGTTCCCTAATTGTTTTTTGATAATTTATGTTCAATTGGTGTCCATTTTTTTGTCAAAGCCTTAGGAATTCTTCATAGATTTGTAAATTTATAATTCATGATATGTCCAATATAAAGATTATGAAAATATATTCAAAGTAATTTTTTTGAAATAGTTTTTGCAAAATCTTCAAAAATCCCATTGGCACCATTCATAAGACCATTTAATGTTTTGTAATCCCCTTCACATAATTCCATTTTTTTCTTAATTAAAATTTTGTAATGTAAACCAATTGTTATAGATGGTAAATTTGATAATTTAAAATGAAAAGGGCATGTTTCAGCAATAACATCACATGCTAAGAATGTGAATGTTTAACCTAATATGTTTCAAAATACATTTTTGTTATACATAATTTGGACATTTGTGTAAAATAAATATGGTAAAATGTTGTCCATTGATGAGGTTTCCAAATAGTTATTGTTCATAATTTTTATGTCTTCAATTGTTTATGAAGCATTTTAAACCTATTTAATAATTTAATAAAATTTATATTATCTTGTTGCATCACTTCTTGTAATTGATAACATTGTACATATTTTGATTAATATTTGAATGCAATAGTATTAAAAATGTTGATTATTGATTTGAAAATCCATGAATTTCAAACAAAAGGTGTTTGATAGAAGTCACCAATCATTATTGCATCTAACCCACCCATAAATTCATTCATTATGATGAAAAAGTGTTTTGCATCTAGCCTTGCAACTCAATTTTTGATTTGCAAAGGGCATTTGCAACTCACTATATTTATTCACCATGAATGCTAACGAACAAGTTGCATGAATTGCAAATTGAAGTTCACCATATATACGACACAACTCATTGCAACTCTATCAAAACAACTTATTTTCAATTATTATGCAACTCCATTATAATTGCACCCATGATGTCATGTTGACATCATTGATTGTCATCCACCTATTAAAATTTGACTCATGACACAATATTAAAAAATTCCACATGGCATATTAATTATATTTTGGAATATATATATATATATATATATATTAGTAGTTAGGTAGGTTATAACCATAGGTAGGTAGGTTGGTAGGTCTTAAGACCTATACACTTACGTATTTATTTAGGTAAAAAATAATAATAATAGTCATGAAATTTTTTTTTCCTTTTATGTTTTGCCTTTAGGTTAAACATTTTCGAACTCATCCCAAAATGGCACTTATATGTTAATGTGAAAATATGAAAAAAAAAACCCCTTATTTATGTAGTCTATAATATGGGATTCAAAAACAAAACATATGGGTTAAATCTTTTAGTTGTTCTTTAGTTGCAATTAAGTTACAATTGAGTTGCAACTATAACATTTAACTGTTCAAGGTAGGTTAGATCCAATGGGAGAACTCCATTGTTCTTAGTGTTCGAAAAATACTTGAACCCCTCTTATTGGTGCCTTTAAGGCATTAAAAATCATCAAAAATGGAATATAATTGAAAAAGTTATGGCCCCCCAAAATAGAAGAGGTCAAAAACTCAAAATAAAAATAAACCATTGAATGTTAAAAGGCCAATTCCCAAACACCTTTAAGAAATCTTGTATGTTATTTTATTGTTATTAAAGTTCCAATATGATTTGTAGAACTTCAAGTGGCATTCCTATAGCATTTTAAATCATTTTAAATGAATAAGAAATAAGAAAGTTATGAGGTTTGAAAGTAGGAGGGGTCCAAAAATATATATTTATGTTTTGTGAGTTGGAAAGTTTATTTCTTTTCTTGTTATTTTTTCATTATTCTTTTTCCTTTACATTTCAAAGATGATTTCTAAAGCTTGAGGTAACGTTCCCATAACATTTTAAATCACTCAAATTGAAACATATATGATGATGATATAAATAATTAATGAATATATGTTATTTTTATTAAGTTATAAATAATTGTATTATAGTCGTAACATAGTTGAATAGTAGTACTTCAGTAGTGGTGCATTAGTGGTTGGGCTAATTGTAACAATGGGAATCATAATTGAAAATTAATTACAAATGTATTCCATAATGGGTGATGGAAATGTGGACATGCGGCATGATCACATGTATGTACATTGTACCTAATTGCAACATAGTTGTTGCATTAGTGGCACATTTACAACAATTCTAAAGTAGTTGCCACATGCAATTACAATGCAATTCTTGAAATAGTCAAACATGGTTGATTACATATGTATGTACAATGTGTAGAAATTACCATATAAAAGACCCATTTTCAACTCATTTGCAATTATAATACAACTAATTAACTTTCTAACGTGTCAATTTATTTATTAATACACCATATTTCTAAGGGGATAATTGCACACTAGTTGTAATACCCAAGAAATATTTGCACAATAGTTGTATTTGAGTTGTTTTTTGAATTTTAGTTGCAAGGTAGTGTGATTTTGATGGACACAATTTTTCATAATGATTATGGACTTGTATTCTAATACGTAATTTTACAATCAATGAAGGTTAACATTCTATTTTTGACTAAAGATACTTTATCTATAATAAGTAAACAAAATTGATTGTATGTTTTGTATAACAATGTCACATATTTAATCATTTAATGCATTAAGTTTTGTTAAATTTTTACGTAATGGAATTGCAAGTGCATAATATATTGTTGTACCAATAATGTTAAATGTTGTTTTTTTAGTGTATGTTGATTTCATAACTTTTGGTTTTAAAGGATTAACATTTGTAATTTGCTTGATATAATACTGTAACATGTTTTGTATAATACACATGAAAGTGAAAGTTTTCCTTGTCTTTGCACCACCTATTGAAAATTTATGAAATGGTTTTGTACGGTTTTTGATTTCTTGGTATAAAATATCGTAAAAAATATTCAAGTTGTTCATTACTCAATTATCTCATATGTGAAGAATTTTTTTTGTATGTCATGAATTGGTCTATTCATTGAAAAACATTATGTGTCAACATTTTTTTTGTTGTGCAAAATTCTCATATGATACATCTTTGGTACCAAATAATAATGTATTTTAATGTGGATTACTTACATTATCAATTATTTCATTTGAAATTTCCCATCCATTTGTTTGATGAAGTTTTGTGTATTCTTTTAACATGTGATTTTAAGTTGTCCCATTCAATACCAAAATAATTGAATGGGTTAAAATTATATTTTATTATATTTTATTTTTTAATATCATTTATTTATTCCATATAAGCATATTTTTGCAAATCATAATTATTTTGCAAATTGAGTTTTGATTTTTGAAAGGGTTTATATAAAAACAAAAACTTTTAATAATGATTTTTTGGATATTTATGTCAATTGAATGAAACCCAACAAATTATTTTACTTTAAGTGCATTTTTTATTTACTTTTTGTATCATAATTAGTTACAAATTCTATTAAACACAAATATTCATTTAATCCCTTATCTTGATTCATATACTCATCAAGTAATGATTTACGATGGATTTCTTAAAAAAAATTGGAGATAAACCTTGTATTATCTTTTGTGGTAATAATTAATATAAATGATTTTGTTGTTGACATGTGTTTATAAATTGAAATGATCTTGTTGAATGGTATAATGGTATAGGTAATGTTATATGTACAATTTGTTGTAAACATTTGTTGTGCATTTAAAAATACACCTTCTAATTTTTTTATGTGTTCAAATGTTTTTGTTTGTTTATGCTTATATTTATCTAACATAATTTTCATTTCTTGACTTATATATTTATCTAATGTTGTTAAATAAGAAGACTTAAAATACAATATGACGATGTTGCAAATGGATCTAAAAAATATTGTGCATCTATATTTGTTCCCCACAAAGGTCCTACATGTATGCCAAATACATTTATACATATATCATGTGGTTTTTGTTTATAAAAATAAGTTTGGTTTTGTATTATGTACCATAACCTAAAATGTTATGTTTTTCATCTATTTGTAAATTTTTATAAGTTTTCAAAAAATATATATTCACATAATCCCATGTTGATGAGTTCTTTATATATTTGAATATTAATTTCACCATGGTAATTTGACATATAATCTTGTTCATCTAGATGCAACAATATTTTTGTATGTTTCATTGGTGGCTTTGGATAATGAAATCAATAAATTGGTTAACTTTTTTCATATATATTTTTTATGTTGATGGATTTGCATATTATGAAAAACAATTGAAAGCATTATTTGATTAGTTATCAAATATTTATTTACAAAATATTCAGTTTTTTCATTTTTCAAAACACCAAATCTAAAAGCATTTTCTAACCACAATAATCCATAATCATGAGGCAAACCTTAGATTGATGAAATTTTGGTTGTGAAAAAATAATCTTTCACCTTACCAAATATCAAATTAATATTGCAAATAAGTTTACAAAAAAAATCATTCAATAATAACATGCACAAGTGACATGATCATTTCCAACAAGTTTTCTAATACTTAATGAATCATATTTCTCATTCTTACATTTTCACCAATATATTGATCATATAATTATTATTATTTTTACAAAAATCATTTAATTGTTTACACTTGTGGTGAACATCGTGAAGAACATTGGTGGGCCAAATTGTTTAATCACTACAAACACATCTTTACAAAAATAATGTAAATAATCCAAAGACGTTCTTATATGACCTAATTTTTTATAGCCTAGATCTGATTTCAATATTTTATTTAAATTCACATTAATTGAAACATCATTAGCTAAACATGATCTAACAATTTTCCTTTACGAATATGAATCCATGCACATGATAATTTAAAATGAATTAGAACTTTGATTGTTTTAAAATATATATTACTTATATGATATGCAAAGTTTTTATTTCTATTAATTATTCTACTTGTAAAATCTTTTGATAAAAACACTCAAGTGATGATTTTGGATGCCCATAAAACAATGTTTTTTCATCATTTTTTTTGTCAAGGTTTTTCTTCATTTTAGTTGTTGAAATTGGATTTTCTTTTACTAAGGGGACAAAATTATCAACATGTTATTCATTTTTACCCATCACAATGAATGGTTTAAAAACATCTTTATTTTTTTTTTAAAACCCCAAAATTTTCATTTTCATTTTGGGTGAACAACCATTTTGATTTTGCAAGCAATTTCTAGGTAATTACTGTTTTCATTTTATAATTTTGGCAAAGTTGAATATAATTTGTCTACAATTGCCAAAATCAAATATGATGTAATCAATTTTCATTTTCATTTTTAACAAAGTTTTTTATCAACACTTGAACAAATCATGTTTTCAAATAAAAACTCTATAGGTTCAAAATGATTATCCCATGTATTATATTCAAAGTTTGATTATCATAATTTTTAAAACTAATTTCATCATTATTTGCCCATTAATTTTGTTTGCAACACGAATTGGACATTGTAAATATTATGATATTCACAATATTGCAATGTAATTTCCCCATAATCCAACATCAAATTTTAACATTGATGTCTTTTCTATGTATGACTCTTGTTCATTTACTTCCCCACCATGTAAATCTTGACAAAATTCGAAAGTCAATTCCCTTGTATGACATTCCATTACTTTTGGTGTTCCCAGATTAAAACAAATTCTTAAAAGACACATACAATTTTATGGAAATTTCTTGAACTATTTTTATATTTTAATAAATAAACAATTCCATCAAATAAACATTTGCCAACATTGTGATTAAAATTAATAATTTTTGAAAAACCAAGTTTTTTTTAATTTGATATCTATGTTTATAATGTCAACTTTTCAATTCTTACAAAAATGATTACACTGAAATTAATAGAAGGTTGTATTTCTTTAATTTGCAGTAATATTATAAAACATTTGATTACCAATAGATTTGCAATTTTGATTTACAAATAGAAAAGTGTTTTCAACATCTTTTTCCAATTATTTTGGAGTTAATGTAATTATAATTTTATTTTCAAATTATATACTACAACTTTTATAATATTAATCTTGGTATCAATTTTTATATATATAATTTTTTGTCTGCGAATTTTTTTCAATAAAAAAGAACTTATAATGACCTATTATATCTAATTGACACAATTTTCATATTTATTATAAATAAAAGATATTTTTTTGACCTAAAGTGTTTTTTAATTTTTGGTTCAAAATACTTTAAAGTTAATATAAAATCATCAATTCGAATTAAGGCTTTGAATTAAAATTTATTTTTTAAAATTAAGTTGGGTTATGATAAAAAAAATGATTGGTATAATTATTTTTTCAATGGCAATGTCAACAATTAGCTTTTATGATGTTAAGGTTTTGATATTTAATGTTATTTAGTGTTAAAGTTACAATTTAATGTTAAGATCTAGGCTTATTCAATTCAAAGTTTGACCACTTAAACTATCAAAAGATTAAAACGAGTAATAGGTAATTAAAAAGTTGTAACAATTGTAAAAAGACATGAAGAATTCAAAACAAATATTAAAATAATAATAACAATTGAAACAAAGTCTCCAAATGTCCAAAATAAATACATAAAAATCCTTCTAAGTTTCATAATATAAACAAGAAACCAAATGATTTACATAAATAAAAACTTGTTATAATTCCAAGCATTCCATTAAGCATGAGAATATGAAATGGCTTTGATCTTGAAAAATTCACAAAACAAACAATGTATAAGCAATTTTTTAAAAATTAGTAATTCAAATCCCAAAATTCCATTGATTCACCATTGGCCAAAAATATTCCGATAATTGAATGCAAAATCAAAATTCCAAAAATCCAAAAAAATTGAAACCCAAAATCCAATTCCAAATTTTTGGTATAACACCAAGGATATGGAAAACTAAAAGAATATTATAGTCTTCCAAAATTGTTGTATAACACCTCTATTTTATAATTGTGGCAAAAAACCTTTCAATTCAATATTTTGTGGAACCATTTTTAAAGTGAAAGGTACCTCCAAAACACAAGGTTGAAATTATACAATGTTACTTGAAGGCCAAGGGAATTTTCACTTTTGAAAAAACATAATCAATTAGGTTATTTTACCATAGGTTATTATTGGTTATTTTATTTAAGCTATTGTCAGCTATTATTGATTATTTCAGTGTATGTTATTCCTAGTTATTATATCATAGGTTATTGTTGTTTATTTTAGGTTATTTTACTATATAGTATTGTTGGTTACTCTAAACTATTTTACCATAAGTTATTATTGGCCATTAGATTGTAAGTTATTATTGTATTTTCTAAGCTATATATTTTACCATATATTATTCTTGACTATTTTATTTTAGCTTATTATTAATTATTTTATTGTAGGTTATTCTTAGTTATTTTAGCTTATTTTATTACATGATTTTTTAATTATTTTATTATATGTTATTGTTGGTTATTTTGTTGTAAGCAACCAGTTATTTTATGCAATCTTACCATAGGTAATTATGACCTATTATATCATAAACAATTGTTGGCTTTTTAAACTATTTTATTTTATTTTATTTTGGTTATTTTTGGCTATTTTATCATGAACTATTTTTGGTTCTTATATCATAATCTATTTGTTGGTTATTTTATTTTAAGGTATTATTAACTATTTTAAACTATTTTATTATTAATTATTCTTGGTTGTTCTTGGTTATTATAAATTATTCTATTGTAAATTATTTTTCATTATTTTAGGTTATTATACCATAAACTATTCTTGTTATTCTAAGTTGTTTTATGCCAAATTATTATAACCTAATATTGGTTATTCTACCATATGCCATTTTTGGTTCTTTTAGGTTATTCTGCAAATGTTATTATTAATTATTTTAGATTATTCTACACAAGGATATTCCATTTTAAGTTATTATATGAAAATTTTCATATGTTATTTTACCTTAGATTATTTTAAATTATTTTAAATTATTATTCTAAAATAACTTATAATAACATATAGTACAATGACCTCAAATAGCCTTTAATATAACTTGAAATAACATATAATAACTTAATATGAAATAATTTAAAGTATAGCCTAGGGCTAATTAGAACCAAAGTAATTTAAATTAAGAAGCCTATAACATTATGAAAAATTGTGTTTGTCAAAACCACATTACCTTGCAACTTAAACTCAAAACAACAACTCATATACAATTATTGTGCAACTATCCCCCTAGAAACATGATGTATTAACAAATAAATTTCCATGTCAAAAAACCAATTAATTATACTATAGTGCAAATGAGTGAAAAATGGATCTTCTATACACTAATTTATACACATCGTACATACATATCTAGTCAATTATGTTTGATTTTTTCAAAAGTTACATTGTAATTGGATTATGTAGTAATGCACCACTATTAAAGTACTATTGTTCAATTATGTTATAATTATAATTCAATTGTTTATAATTTAATAATGCTACGTACTCATATACAATGTTTTATAAAAATTTATTGTTTCAATAATTTCAGTATTAAATATAAATAAATATAAATCTCAATATTAAAATATATGTTTAATACATTTACTTATTCTGAACTTATTGATTATACTAAATAATTGACTATTAACATGAATAAATAAGTGTAATTCTTATAATTAATTTTACATGAACTAAGAAAAAACTATTTATTAAATAATAATTAAATAAAAATTTGTCCAAATTTGGGATACTTCATAATGAATTAGATAAATTATTTAAGATAATTAGTAATTCATCAATAATTATCAATTCATTAACTATTTAATTATTTGGATACATATAATTAATTTAGATTGAAACTAAAAGCAATGTGTATATTAGATTAAGAATTTAATTTGATGTACATATGGATATTCCTATTTATACCTTCATATTTTATTTACCCAAATCCATATTTAATATTGAATATTTGATAATGAATTTTTTCAATAATTAATTATTATGTAACTGACTTAATTATTATGAATTACAACTAAGTTTGATTCATATTTAGTTCATTAATTAATTAAAATAAGTCATGATTTTTTTCAAATTTTCAAATGGTAAATGATTAATGGTATGAATTTAGGTAATTAATCATCTAATAATAAATTATCTGAAGTCAAATAGTTAATTATCTGAAATAATTCATGAATAAATTGAATTGATTAATTCAAAAGAAAATAATTAATTAAAATAATAATTACCTAATGTTGATTATCCTATTTCATGAATCAACTAGTTATTTGAATTAGATTAATTAATTTAGATAACTAGTTCCATGGTCAATTAATTCAAGTAATCAATCAAGATAATTAATTATCATATATTTAATTCAAAATTTTATGTTTTAGATATTTTTCATAATTAATTATTTGAACAAACTAACTAATTCAAATAAAGAAATTACTATTTCAAGTAACTTCATATCAAATAATTAACTCACATATTTAATTATCATATAATCGCTAATTTAATTGTATAACTCGCATAATGAAATATAAGCACAAAACATGTGGAAAAATCATTCTAGACTTGCAACTCAATTTGTAATTAAGGAAAATGTAATTGTCTTGGAATCCCATATTATAAATTATGTAGAGAAGGCTTATACAAGAGAAGGTTAAAGTAGATTTTTTGTTGATGTGTTCACACAAGGGGCAAATGGAAAGCACTGTATTTATTTAGGGTTTAAGGAGGTAACAAAAAAATTACGATTACGTCTAAATCATTTGTAGACCATTTAACTTAGGTAACAACTAGTCTATTATTATTTTTTTGTATGTTTTTTGTGATTTCGTGTGAAGGGCATCTGAGCAAGGCAAGTTTTGAAAATGGAAAGTAGTTGATGGTGGCGGCAACTTGGTAACAAGTAACTTCTTGTTTGTGCATTCACATAAAGGGCGTCTAAAAAAAGAAAATTTTGAGCATGGAAGGTAGTTGATGGTGGTAGCTAGGTAGTAGTAGGTAGTTTATTATCTTTGGTACATTATTTGCGACCAGTATTGAACTACTATTGTTGTTAAGGTTTAGATTTTGTTGTTATAGCCATCCATCCAACATCAATTTGGCCATCTTTCCATGAAGTTTTACGCATGGATTTCGGAGGTTGGTAGTTACATCTTCATCCATTATTAATGAATTTTATGAACAATTGCAATAGGAATAACAACAAGCATCCAAAGTCTGTTTACACAATCTTTTGATTACATTGTTTGTTTCTTGTGTCATTTCAAGCATTCTTTCGATGATGTTTTCATGATGATGAACTAGCCAATCTACTAGCCTATGATCTTGATGGGAGGTGGTATAAGGTACCGAATTCCCCTTTACATGTGGTTAATGTGATTATGTTTTCGCTAACAATGTAAATGCCATGTGACTTTGGTCTTTGCTAAATTATTTACTTTAATTGGCCAAGATTTTAAAAGTGATGTAAGGTAGATAGATTGTTTATTTGGTTGTTGAAAAAAAACAATCTTAGTATAAGAGATGCTTTGTGAGGAGATAGTGGCCAACATTATGCAACCTTAAATTCACTACCTTGTTTCTTGAAACTGGGGTGAAGTGTAATTGGTTGCACCACAAAAGTAAGCTAGTTGATCTATTTGTTGCCTTGATTTTTGTAATAACATTTGCACTAGTATTATATTTTGGCTTGTATTTGTTGAAGTGCATTTTTAGTAATTTGGCTTTTGTAATGGAAACTATAATTATCATCCTTTTTCCAGCACTAGTTAATTCTAAAGGTCTTTTGGTGTTTGCACAACCAACTTATTGTTTTTGGCTAGGAGTTTTGACTTCTAGCAATTACAACCATATAGACCATCACATAAGACAACCCTTCCTTTTGTTGCATCTCTTCCTTTTTCCTTCACTCTTTTTTGGTTGATGCATGATATTGACTAAGGTTTACATGATACACACCAAATGCCCCTACAGATCTAACACCCAATAGTTCTCAAGGTCAATAACTTATGGTGTTTATATATCCAATTTTTAGAGGCATTGAGATCAAGTTTATTTCTATCAAATCATGCATGTTTCCCATCTTGAAATCTTGGACTGGGAAGATGGTGTTGTGACCGAACAACGGGTAGCAGGGGAAGGATCCCATGAGCGTACTGTCTATGTGAACACGAACGGCTTGATCTGGGTAATCTGGCTGCCACTCTTGATTAGTGGCGGTAGATCTCTCCTTCATGGGAATGTAAGGAAGATTTGATATGCATGGAATGCATGGGGACTTAAGGGAGGAAGTTGACGGCGCATCGGATGCATGGAACCGACGCCTCATTGATGAGTTTTTGGGGGGGAAAGAAACGAGGAAGCAAGTTTAAGAGGGAAGCGAGGGAGTCGAGTAAGGCAACAAGATTGACAGAGGAGCTGAAGGTGGTGAAGGTGGTTGCTTTTGTTTTCCGCTGCGTCTAGTAACCAGGGATGCCTCAGGCTCTTAGATCCAAAGAAGCTGTGTAGTAGAGACAGAAAGAATGCAACTATGGTAGCAACTGTTGTAGCAATTTTGATGGCAGAAATGCTTGCACTGTGACAGAAGGACATTCTAAGTAAAGGAGTCACCGAGTTTCAACATCTCAGGTTCTTGTCCTTTGAGATGTGTTGATGTCATGAAATGTGAATGGATTGCATCTGTTCTGTCAAGGCCAGGCGATTGCTCGGGTTTCTGTCTGTTAGCTGTGTTTCCTCTATAGCTTCTGCATAGACCTCCTTTTTGGTTACAGTGTGATCCCTTTGGTGTCATTTGTAACCTCGACATATATGTAGCCATTCATGGAGGAACAACATTAATTCCTAGCCTTGCATTTACTATACTTGGCCTTTTTGACATTCTTATGCGGATCTATGCAATAACACCCCAAGGTATGATCTTGTCAAGATCATAAAGCTTTTTAATTCACAAACCCCCATTGTAAGTTATCCTTGATCATAGACACACCCAATATGTCAATTTAGAAATCAAAATGTATAATTCTATGGATGAATGTAAATTATTATGCAAAATTCCAACCAGTGATTTAGCCAATTACAATTTTTGTTAAAATAGATTTTACAATGCATTTGTTTCAATGAGGTAATTATGCAAAGGCTAGTCATTAACATGGGTACAAACATTATCATAGGCTATTATGGCAATCCAACATGTGCAAAGGTTGTTGGACCTTCCTAATGGCAATGGATTGAACAACCCCACAGAGGCAACTATTGTAAATCAATTTTGCACCTTTAAATCTAGTGTGAAATATTCTTATTTTGTTATTCATCATGTTTCTTAGAGACATTGACATCAATGATCTTGTGCTCTACTTCATTCCTTGTGTAAAAACCCTAAATAATTGAAAGTTAAACATGTAAATGTTGTTGCAAGACTTATGTGTTGGGTAGATGCAAGTTACAATGGCTCAAAAGTGGCAAAAATCCTTATCCCAAAAGTCCATGTAAATGGAAAAATTAACATTAGAATGGAAAAAATGTTAAAAACCAATGTTTAGTGGGCCTTATGTGGTGATTAATCAATTAATAAAGTCCATATAAAAGGCTACCCGTGTAAAAATATATTTATTATACATGTTATGGGAAAAAAAATTATCAATCCAATAAAAAAGACCAAGATTGGGACTTTTGAAAATATGGCCCAAATCTGGTCATTCAAAAGTCCATAGTTATTTGTTCATAAATTTTTTTGTTGTATTTTTTTTCCATTTTTTTTTCCCCCATCATGTGTCATATATTGAGTCCCTATTAAAAATATTGAGATGAAATCATGATATAAATGCATTTGAATGCTAGTGCAAAACCTAGATTATAGTCCATATGTCCATTTTAAAAGTCCATTACTATAGGATTGAAGTATGTTTATTGAAATTTTCCCGTTAATAAATATTTTTATTCAAGTTGGCAATCTTAATATATAATTTTTTTGTCAAATTAATGATTTCACAATGCGTTTATGGCATTTGAATAAAGTACACTCTACAAAAAGTCCATAAGGTTGCAAAAAGTGAACCACCATAGGTTGCATCTACCTTATTGATTTTTGTCTTAGATTCAAACTAAGTTACTAATTCAATTTCACAAGTTGAGCGACTCTTATTCTCTTGGTGGTACAAATAAGTTATAGAAATAAAAAACTTGGGAAGAAGAATGCTAGGTCTTTATAATCAACCTATATGCAACCATTGTTGTTGTGAATGGTACATTTTTTTGCAATGACCAAGAGAAAACCCTCTTAACCAACAAGAGATTGTTGGAAGTGGCAAGAGTTCATTTCTCTTGGCCCTTTTAAGTGAGATGGAGGTATGATTTTGCATCTTTTGAGTTGGAAGATGGAGGGATGGAATCCGCACAAATAGGCAAATAGATTTATTACTTGTAGATGTATAAGAAAGATTTGGCTCTATGTTAAACAAGGGGCCTTCAATATTGAGATTTATGATCTTTGAGGGAGGATAATAATTCCATGCACAATGCTACTAAAAAACATTTATACTCAATTTTGGTGACTCTTAAGTTCAATTATTTTGTCATATATCATGTTAACTAAATGTTCAAGTTTTTTGTTTTGTAATTCTTATATTAGCAACATGAGAGAATGAAAGAGTGTGTATGGTTTAATTTAACTAATTGGATGGATGTGGGAGGCTAACATGACATGACACTGAACTGCTGAATGTGCAAGTGATAGCTATGGTTTCAAAATCAGCTCTTATTTTAAAAACTTTAGTAGAAAACACGCCTAAGGCAAGTGAGACATTTTGTTTTGTTTAGGATTTGAATAATGTCCTTGATTTTTTATGTTATATTAGATGACTTGTGAAGGGAAATTTTTTGGGACCATTAATGTGTGGCAATTATAGTAGTGCAAACACAATATTTAAGATTCATGAGCTTGTTGCAGATCTGATGTTGCATTGTCCTTATTATTAGATTTCATAAATGTGAGAACTACGTTTCATTGTGTTTTTGTAAATCAAATTACAAGGACTGTGCATAAATGGGTGGATTAATTTGCATTAGAACCAATGTCCCTATTTATTCAAATTTTTGGTCAAATTTTTGAAATTATAACTAGTTTACATTGATTTCTTCCATATTTCTTCCATGTCATTAATGGCACATCTAGAGTTTTTATTTCTCTAAACATTTAAGCAAAAAAATCATAAAATATTTCTTCCTCCAATATGATATATGGATTCATGCAAAAATGATTTTGATTAACCCATTCAAAAGTCCATTTAAGTATAGTTTTAAATGTAAACTCATTATTTATTTTGTTCAAGTACACTTTTTTGATATGATATTTTACTAATTCCAAGTCCCTAACACACACCCCATTAGTCAATGAATTATAACATATACCACATAAAAATGGTAGTCATGGCTGCAGTCCATGAGTTTTGAGTTCAAAAGTCCATGGTTTTTATGATTTTAAGAAAATTGTAAAATGATTTTGTGCATCATGTAAATATTCAAGTTAAAATATTTAAACCATTTTAATAACTTTCAAAACCTATAAAACAACATGGGCACTACAATGACAACACAAGGCATAATTGGTTTGCGTGACACCAAATTGGTCCACCCAACCATGCATCAACCTTGTAAGTACTAACTTCTTTGTTGTAATTTTGTAATCTTCTTGTTATTGAAGGCACATGCATCAATTTCAAGGCAATTGCAAGATGTAGGCATTAATAGTCAAATGACAAATCAGCCTTACACCTTGAGTAGTACACGAGTATATTTCTTAGTGAGGACCTTCTTGAGGTTCTAGATCATACATGTGTAAACCTATTAGTCAATTAAACCTTAAGCAATCTGGTCATAACTAAAAAGTTAATGTCGTGGGTGTTTTTTATTTGGGTAGGAAATGGAATTAGTTTTAAAATAGTAAAATCTTTTATTGAAAACAAGACAAGGTGCTCTTGAACATTACCCCATTGTTAGAGAAAACTTATAGATAGTTTGTTGACGTGTTTGCCAAAGACTTGCAAGCTTTTTTAAATCTAGAAGATTGGTTATTTTTAGTTTACTTCATACCTTGCAATGGTGTTAGCCATTTGCATCTACTTTGTTGATGTCAATTCCTACATATCCTATTTGAGAGGTAAAATTTTGATTATAGAATGTGAGGGTGGTGGTTCAAAAGGTTGTAAATATTAACAAGGTAGTTAGAATTTTCACCTGGGAAATTCTGAATATTTTAGAAAAAATAATATACTGAGGAATTTTATTTTTTTAAAAATTTGGTTTTTCCATGCAAGAAAATGTGAAGAAAAAATGCATATTTAGAATTGACATCCTAGAATGTTATAAAATTTAACATTATTGGGTTTTGTAAAGACTTTGCATGTGGTATATGGTTGGGAAAATGGCACCTATCAATGGTATGAAATGCGTATTACCAAATGGCTTCATGGGACTTTTTTGTACTAGAAACCCTAAAATGAACCCTAAACTAGAAGTAGAGTAACATCATTTAATTAAGAGTCATAGTCTAAACCCTAATTAGTAGACAAAGTTTAGATTTAACCCTAAATGGAAATTAAACCCCACCTTTTCATTAATATTTGTGAAACAAAGTAAAAAGTTCCAATTGTAGGCTTGATTTTGAGAAGAACCTTAATCCTTGACCTTATTTGTTATATAATGTCAATATTGGAAGTGATTTGTATGGTCTTTTATGTTGAAGAAAGTATTGTTTAGACACATTCTTCTCCTATGACCTTGTAGAATTTTTTGTGGTTTTGTAAATGTTGTGGATATTTAAAGGTATTGCATTTTCCTTCTCATATGGATGGTTGTAATGTTTATCTTTCCATTGTTTATGGTTTGTTGGTTTTTATTTGATATTCTTTATGTTTTTCATATGTGTTTTTAGAGCACTATGTTTCTGGACTATGAAAAGGATTAATATCACTTTTGTGTTTTAAGATTGTTTATAGTGCAACTTTGTTGCAGTGTAAATCTATAGAATTCATTTCAATAATGTTTGTTTGTATATAAATTGTTTATGTGTATTTGAAAATAACTGTTTTTTATCCAATTCTATTGAAATTTTTTTTTGTTGTAATTTTGTGTTTTGTTGTTGGACATTATTTACAATCAATGGTAGAGATTATTGTTAGCCCAAGCAAAAAAAAAACCACCTATTTTTGTTGTAGGTGTCATTAACATACAACAAATAATGTTGAATGGATGTTTTGAAGATTATATACTGAATAGATATTAGTCATATGATGTTGTAGGGAATGGATACAAGTTCTTACATTGTGATAATATAAATTAGATTGGATTCCTAATTGTCACCCTTACTATAGGGGTTACATTTGTGACAACCTTTTCACCTTGTCTTAATGTTGGGTCTTTCATTTGAGTCCAAAACTTTAGGGTGACGTTTTATAACAAATTTGAAAAAGGTGATTGGTCATTTGTCTTGAGGGTTGGGGCCACAATAATGATTAATCGGATTGATCCATCCTTGCTTGATCTTTGTTTTGTTGTTATTCATTCCATTTAAAGTTTCATCCAATGACAAGACTTGTAGGAACTTGGAACAATTGAGCTTATGGGCACTGGAATATATGGCAAGTTTTCAAAAAAAAAAAATTGATTATTGTTGATGGTTTGGGGCTTAATGACAACAAGTGTTGTCTTTTTTCCTAGAGGACTACCCACAAAATGTACAACTAGTTGAAATTTATAACATTGGAAGATCTACAATGCTTTTGGTTAAAGAATGCTAGTAGTTCTATGTTTGGTGAACAACTTTTGACAAACTTTTCAACCATTTTTGTGATTCATGTCCTTGATGTTGTAATTGGTGAAAGACTTATGGACTTGTCCACAACAAACACATTGAAAGGTAGGATGTTGCTATGAATTTTGTGATATGTATAAGACACTTATTTTCACTTGTCTTCTTTTGATTTTGCTTTGATTTTGCTTTGTTTTATCAAATTTTTAGCTTGGTTCTTTTCATTTTGATTTTAATGTAGTGGTCCTTTGTGGATTATTTGATGGAATTTACTTTTGCAAGTTATTGGCAAGTTGGTTGTTCCAGTTGAAGTTAATTGCTTTGAAAATGTTTATGCATGTTGTCACCTTCTATTTGTGACAATGCGGACTGATGGCCATTATTGTTATAATTGCAAAAACATAATTGGAGTTGAAAATAAAAGTCACATTTCCTACAAAATAAAGTAATAGAATGGTGATGATTGTGATTGCATTCTTCTTAGATCATGGATTAAATCCTTGCTTGGTCATGATTTGATTAGTCTTGAAAACTTCAAACATAAACAAGGTTTTTTCTTAAGGTTGTTTCAAGATTGGAGCCCAAAATGTAGATTCATTTTTAGTTTAATAACTGATATTAATGCTAGATTTTTTGTTTTTCATAAGGATTACCGGGAATCCAAAACTATAGAAGAAAGTTTGTAATCTAAACCTCAGGACTTGCTTGTTGTACATATGATCCTTCTATGTATATATGAGTTATGTTTTTCTCTTTTGAACAAAGACCATGAATCAAAAATTAGAGATAAAACTTTGTTAACTAAACCTTAAGACATGCTTATTGTATATAAGATTATTTTATGTATACATGATAGTTATGATTTGGTGATATTAGTTTTGAACATATGTTTCTATTTTTTTGGGAATGAACATCTTTTCAATTGTACATATTTTTATGTACATGATTGTTTTGCAAGTGTCTTTTTTTTTGGGAAATTTTGATATGGGATAAGTTGGTGTGGAAAAACACTAATCTTTGGGAAACTTACTTGTGGGAAAGTAAAAACAATTCTCTCAAGGTTCTTTTTTTTGGCTAGGTTTGAATTAACATGTCTTTTGGGATTTTTTTCCAATCACCTCTTCCATAATAATTTTGTTGGTATCACATTTTGCTTAATATATTAATAATAACGAGAAAGAATAATGAAGCTTGTTAAATTGACAAATTCCTAAATCAAGTATATATATTTGAAATATAATAGTGCACAAAATAATACATCTTCTTTGTTAATGTAAATATAATAAAGTATTTTGTGTCTTAGACATTTAAATTAAAAAAATCTAATAACTTTCTTTAATAATAAATAAAATATAAGAATAAATTGGAATAATATCTAAGAAAAAAAATCCGAAATATTTTATAAATATTATAAATCATCAAAAAAAATTACAAAATTTAAAAAATAAAGAAATGATTTAAATTGGACTTTACCATCCTTGTATTTGATAATAACATAGAAATAAATATTTAAAAATAAGAAATATTCATATTTTTTAAAAAAACATATGTGAATGAACATATATAATTCATCAAAATATAAAATTGATTCAAAGATAATATATAAAATTTAATAAAATTTAGTAATAATCATAAAGAATAAATTGGAACAATATCTAATTAAAAATTCCATTTTTTTAAAGTACTATAAATTATCATAAAAATTTAAAGAATAGAAAAATGAAATGACTTAAATTGGACTTTGATGTCCTTGTATTTGATAATAAACATAATAATCAATCCGGAATAAACAATAAATATTGAAATTTACAAGTAAAAAAACTAATCATAATTATATGTAAAGGAATATATATATACATATATATATAATAAATATAAAATTGATTCAAAGATTAAATTACAAATGGATATAGATATTAAGTTGGAAAAAATTGGTTTAAAATGAATCATTAATTTTCAATATAATGTGGGTGATTGTTTATTTGATGGAATAATATATTTATTAAAATATTCAATTAATCAAAAAATGATATGAAAAAATAGAATGTCAGAATTAAAGGAATCCTTAAGACTTGGCACACCCTAGTTATGACATTCGTCATTTTGCATTTTAAAATTCGCGAATTTACGTGACAAAGTACCTTGTCAAAACATTCGGCATACATTCGTGAAACATTCGCGCGCGGCAACAGCCTGTGCTGAACGGTAACGGTTAACGGTAACGGTACTCTGGCCGAGTCTCTCACGAAGTGGTCACACACTGACGGCGAACAGCGATGGAGTTCCTCTAAGGGTTTTGGAGGGAAGTGGCGGACTCTGAGCGTTGCAGCTCTGACAGTGCAGATCTGAGGAGAATTGTAGTAGAGTAGACATGGAGCATGCGCAG